>Ga0209172_10001542_pt1 | contig 47794 bp, 41 predicted proteins | sample LarsenN4metaG_FD_184113 | JGI IMG/M metagenome (GOLD analysis project Ga0209172, IMG submission 184113) | Hot spring sediment bacterial and archeal communities from British Columbia, Canada, to study Microbial Dark Matter (Phase II) - Larsen... ... | reverse complement strand
TACACTAATCCTTGGGCGTGTTGAACAATGGTTTCCATAACCGTTCAATTGAATTTTGATTACGCCCTTTCTTTCAGATTTTTCCTTCTTTGGCAACCCCTTACTGACACTGGTGCAAGATCTCAGTTAAAGTACAACTGTGTAGCAATACCTTTGAGACACGACATCGCCGCAAAGATGGTTCTCGTTATGATGTCGAAATTAGTTCCAATAGCGTTTACCGGGATGGGCAAATTGTTCGGTTTTGCATTTGTCGAGATATTTCAGACCGTAAGCAGGCTCAGCTAGAGTTACAACAGGCTAAAGAGGCAGCAGAAGCAGCAAATCAGGCTAAAAGCACTTTTCTTGCTAACATGAGCCACGAACTGCGTACCCCGCTCAATGCGATCTTAGGCTTCAGCCAATTGCTATCCCGTGATTCATCTCTCAGTCAAGAACATCAACAGCAGCTCGGCATTATCAATAACAGTGGAGAACACCTGCTCAACTTAATTAATGACATTCTCGAAGTATCAAAGATCGAAGCTGGAAAAGTCAAACTAAATGAAAGCGTGTTTGATTTTTATCATTTGCTTGATAATCTAGAACAAATGCTTCAACTGAAAGCAAGCGAGAAACGTCTACACCTTAGTTTTGAACGGGCTTTAGATATACCGCAATTTATCCTGGCGGATCATGGAAAGCTAGGACAGATTCTACTGAATTTGCTCAGTAATGCGATCAAATTTACTGATCGCGGTGGTGTTATTTTACGTATTACTACTTCTGCTGATAAAGAACCTGTCGCCACTAGAAACGGATCTCCGAGTGCAGACCGTGAGGTATTGATGCCGTTGGGTGATGATGCCAAGCGGGTCAGGTTACATTTTGAAGTGCTTGATACAGGCTGTGGTATCGCTCCCGATGATGTTAAAAACCTGTTTAATGCATTTGTTCAGGTGCAAACGACGCAACAAGCCAGTGAAGGGACAGGGCTGGGGCTAACGATTAGTCGTCACTTTGTTAACTTGTTGGGAGGTGACATTACTGTAAAAAGTACATTGGGGCAGGGTAGTACCTTTGCGTTTGATATTTCAGTCTATCTTGCTGATCGCGTTGAGCTGCCGGATCACTTAAACACTCAGCGGGTACTGACCTTAGTGCCCAATCAGCCCGCTTACCGCATCTTAATTGTGGATGATCAGTGGCAGAGTCGTCAGTTGTTACTAGAACTATTGTCTGCCATTGGGTTTGATGTGTGTGAAGCAGATAGCGGTCAAAAAGCGATCGCCCTTTGGTCAAGTTGGCACCCCCATCTCATTTTGATGGATTTGCGGATGCCAGTGATGGATGGGTTTGAGGCGATTCGACAAATTGCAGCTTTGCAGCAAGAAATGAGCTTCGGAGAGAACTCGCTAACTTGTATCCCAACAAAAATCATTGCCTTGACAGCCGATGTCTTTGAAGAAACTCGGGTACTTGCGCTAGCCGCTGGTTGCCATGATTTTATTCGTAAACCTTTTCAACAGAATTTGTTGCTTGCCAAAATTGCTGAACATCTAGACGTTCACTATATCTATGAATCTACCGAAAGATATAGGCAAGAACTAATGGTTCAGGTAGAGAATTTAGATGTTCACTTAACTTCTATGCCAATTGTGTGGGTCGAAAACCTGCACAAGGCGGCTATTGAGGGATTCGATAACGGGATTTTTCAATTGATTGAGCAGATTCCAACTAGCAGCGCACCCCTTGCAGACGCTCTCACCCATTGGGCAACGAACTTCCGGTTTGACCAGATCGTTCAACTCACTCGCCCCATGATTCAGCAATTGCCAAATGAATGAGCAGTTAAAGATTTAGTAAAGGTGTCTATGCAAGTCCGCTAAATTCTTTAAGCAACTAAAAAGTTTGGTTATCCTAGTCGAACAGCAGATGCACCCTTGATCGCGCTAGGTGCCTAACTCAATTGCCAGCAACCAAATATTGTGCAACTCGTTAAAGTTGCTTTTTAAGGAATTGGGACATCTATCATGCTTGTGATTAGAAAGTATCTCGGCTAATCGAGGCGGTGATGTATTGGAGAAGCGAGGCTTCGCACGAAAAGGTCGCAGGATGAGTCAAAGTCAAATCTCTATTTCTCTAGGTGATGTTCTTGTTGTGGATGATGCACCTGCTAATTTGCGTGTTCTATCTACAATGTTGACAAATCGAGGGTTTAAGGTACGCAAAGCCCTCACTGGCAGTAATGCGATCGCATCGGCAAGAGCGATTCCACCTGATATTATCTTGCTTGATATCCGACTCTCAGAGCTAAACGGCTATGAGATTTGCCAGATCTTGAAGTCTGATCCCACCACAAGTCAGATTCCAATTATTTTTATTAGCGCTCTCAACGATGTTTCAGATAAGTTAAAAGCGTTTGAATCGGGTGGCATCGACTACATTACCAAGCCTTTTCACGAAGCAGAGGTGTTAGCTAGGGTCGAAACTCAGTTGCGGCTGCAAAAGCTACAGCGTCAGTTGATTCAACGCAACTCTGAGTTGAGACGCTCAAACCGAGAGTTAGAACAATTTGCCTATGCTGTTTCGCATGACTTGCAACAGCCATTACAAAGTATGGTTGGGTTTGCCAAATTACTGCTCATGAAGCATCAAGCTGATCTTGATCGAACTTCCTATGAATACTTACAAAATATTGTGCAGTCGGGCGATCGCGCCTATCAATTAATTCAAAACTTGCTGAGCTATGCCCAAGTTGAGCAGCAAAACTCAGGGTTTGGGTTAGTTGACTGCAATCAATTACTCAAACAGGTTTTAGATAATCTACAAGCAGCTATTTCTGAAAAAAACGCCAACATTACGGTTGCGACCCTGCCCACCGTGATCGCTAATGAAAGTCAGTTGAGCCAACTCTTTCAAAATTTGCTGACTAATGCCATCAAGTTTGTTCCACCTGAGCGATCGCCCCTGGTGCATGTTATGGCCAGCAAGCAGAATCACGAGTGGCTATTTGAAATTCATGACAATGGAATTGGAATTGGCTCACAAAATTTTGAATCAATTTTTGGCATGTTCCAACGACTGCACACCGAAGCAGAATATCCCGGCACAGGAATTGGACTGGCGATTTGCCAGAAGGTTGTTGAGTTACACAACGGACGAATTTGGGTTGAGTCACAACCGGATGCTGGCTCGACGTTTTATTTCACGTTGTCAGCCGCGTTGGATATGGATTTCAGCGAACGAGGCGTGGCTAACCCAAACCTAGGCCAAGGTTAGACTGCTAAGAACTCTTGAATTACATCCTTGCTCAGGCCGCTAGTTGCCCCAGATGCAACGATGCTGCCTTTTTGCATGGCGTAATACCAGTCTGCCTGCCGCACAAAGTGCAGATGTTGCTCTACGAGTAAGACTGAAATTCCCGTTTCGCGCACGATCTTTTTAACGGCGGCTTCAATCTCAAGAATAATTGAGGGTTGAATTCCCTCTGTCGGTTCGTCGAGTACCAGTAGACGCGGACGACCCATAATTGCACGAGCGATCGCCAGTTGTTGTTGTTGTCCACCGCTCAAGTCACCGCCCATGCGGTTAAGCATGGTCTTCAACACGGGAAACAGCTCAAAAATATCTTCGGGGATCTCTTTGGCCTTGGCAGCCCCCTTTGGAAGCGCTTCCAAGCCCAGCAAAAGATTCTCTTTGATCGTCAGACGGGGAATGACCTCACGCCCCTGGGGAACATAACCAATCCCTAATTTGGCGCGGCGATCGGGGGGCAGACCTCGAAGCTCTTTGCCTTGCAGACGAATACTTCCACTTCGGGGCACCAGTAGCCCCATGATTGTTTTCATCAGAGTGGTTTTGCCAACGCCATTGCGTCCAATCAAGCACACCATTTTTCCCGGCTCAATGCTCATATCGACGTTACGTAGGATATGACTTTCGCCGTAGTAGACATTCAAGTTGCTGATATCCAGCATGGAATGTCCATCTGTATTCGCAGGAAAATCGGCGATCGCCCCGTTTGTTTGAGTCATGGCAGTTTGGCCTTAAAAGTTGACGCTTTAAGAGTTGGATCCGTAAATCAAAAAAAGATAGACACGAATGGTATCTGAGGAAGCTGCACCAGAGGCTTCAGTGATCGGCTTCATCCTGGCTGCCCAGGTAAACCTCAATCACACGTGGATCATTTTGGACTTCATCCATCGAGCCTTCACAAAGTACTGTGCCTTGATGCAGCACTGTCACTTTGCGAGCAATCTGACGGACAAATTCCATGTCATGCTCAATCACCATAATGGAATGGCTTTCAGCCAGAGCAAGCAGCAGGTTGCCGACGGCTTCTGTCTCTTCATCGGTCAAGCCAGCGACGGGTTCATCGACCAGCAAGAGGTCGGGCGACTGAGCCACTAACATGCCAATTTCGAGCCGTTGCTTCTCCCCGTGAGAGAGCAGTTCTGCTGGAATGTCGGCTTTATTCGCTAAGCCAATCGTTTCCAATAAGCCGTTGACTGTGCGGCGCTCTGACCCAGAAGGCTTACCAAACAAAGCAGCAAAGACATTCTTTTGAGCAGCGCAGGAAAGTTCCAAATTTTCGCGGGGTGTCAGCTTGAGGTAGACACGCGGTGTTTGAAACTTGCGCCCAATGCCCATACAAGCAATTTCGTGCTCTTTGTAGGGCAAAATGTTGCGACCTTTGAAGCGGACATTGCCTTCTTGGGGCTTGGTCTTGCCAGTGATGACATCCATAAAGGTGGTCTTGCCTGCCCCGTTGGGGCCAATCACCACGCGTAATTCCCCCGCATCCATGCTGAAGTTGAGGTTGTTGATCGCCTTAAAACCGCTGAAACTAACAGTTAGATTCTCAATCTCCAGAATTTTCTCGTTCATATTCCACCTCAGGGTCAGTTTCAAGACTTGGGTATGTAGACAGGCGATCGCGCCCTAACACTGATTTCAGCCAGAACCAGCCATCGGTACGGAGCCAACCAATAATGCCATTGGGCAGAATTGTCACCACCGCGAGGAACAACGCCCCCTGGAAGAACAGCCAAATTTCCGGAAACTGTTCACTCAGCAGGGTCTTGGCAAAGTTCACCAGCAGAGTTCCAAAAATAGCGCCGACAAGTGTCGCTCGACCACCCACCGCAACCCAGATCACCATCTCAATTGAGAAAGCGGTACTTAACGCAGAGCTAGGCGTAATAATGCCCGATTGCACAGTGTATAAGGCTCCCGCAATGCCTGCGAGGGCGGCTGAAATTGCAAAGACAAAGACCTTAAAACCAGTTGGGTTATAGCCCGAAAAGCGCACACGCGGTTCATCATCTCGAATTGCCACCAACATACGGCCCATCCGCCCACTGGTCAACCAGCGACACAGAGCATAACCAGCAACCAGTAATAAGACACTCAACACATAAAAGATGGTTTGGATCCTGGGGTCACTGGCCTGCATTCCAAAAATGGTGGAAGTATCTGTCTTCAAGCCGTTCGTACCATTGATCAATTTTTGCTGACCGTTGAAGAAGTTGAAGAAAACGATCAATGCCGCTTGCGTCAGGATCGAGAAGTAAACGCCTCGAATCCGGTTTCGGAAGACTAGATAACCCAGGGCTGCCGCAACCAGGGTGGGAATCAGCCAGATTGCCAGCAACGTAAATGGAAACGAGTAGAACGGTTGCCAAAAGGCTGGCAGCTCACTGACCCCATAGAGCGAGAAGAAGTCAGGAATTTGTCCGGCTGGAAGTTGTAACTGCAAATACATGCCTAGGGCATAACCACCCAACGCGAAGAAAATGCCATGTCCTAAGCTCAGTAGCCCGGTGTAACCCCAAATTAAATCAATGCCTAAAGCCGCGATCGCCAGCGCCAGATAACGGCCTAACTGGTTCACCCGCACGCCTTGGCCTAGAGCAGATAACAAAGGTGGAATGACGATTAACAAAAGCAACGCAATGACAGCAACAATTGCCACTTCCATGACAAACGCACGTCGCTTGCGTGCTTTAACCCCTTTACGGGGTTCAACAGCGGGTTCCAGGGTTTCTACCATGTGCCTCGGTTTCCTTCGCTTACACCAACTTGAGCTTGACCAATCTTATGCATCGACTGTGCGCCCCTTCTGAGGAAATAACCCCGCTGGGCGGATTTGAAGAAATAAAACAATTAACGCAAACACAACCACTTTTGCCATTGGGCCGCTCGCAAAAAAGTCTGCGATCGCGGTGAGTTGGGGACTAAAGCTAATCAGCGGTTTCAATGCGTTAGAGGCAACTACATAGTTCAACAAACCGATGCTAATTGCCGCCACGATACTGCCGACGAGCTTACCGACTCCTCCCACAACCACGACCATAAAGGTGTCAACGATGTACTGCTGACCAATATTGGAACTGACGGAACCCAGCAAACTGACGGCACAGCCTGCAATCCCAGCTAGCCCCGAACCGATCGCAAAGGTCAATGCATCCACTTTCTGCGTCGGGATCCCCAAACACGCGCTCATGTTACGGTTTTGCGTCACTGCTCGAATTCTCAAACCCCAAGGTGTGTTGTTTAAGAACCAGTAGATGCCTGCAATGCACACTACCGTTAAGAAGATGATGAACAGGCGGGTGTAAGGTAGCTGATAACCTTCAACAATGGGCAAGCCACCACGCAGCCATCTGGGGGCGGTGACATCCACACCCTGCGTCCCAAACCAGGGCTTTGTGAAAGGCAGCTTGTAGATCTTGGCTAGGATATCGCATACAAACCAGGCGATCGCGGCTGAAATCGGGATGGCGATCGCGATTAACCAACTTCGGATTCGCTCAAAGTCAAGCCGCTTGCCAGCAAACCAAAGTGCGCCAAAAAATAGGGCACTAAAGATCGCGATGCCAAGCATCAACTGCCAGCTCACACTGCGAATAAATTGCTGCAAAATCAAGCTCACACCCCAAGTTGCCAGCAAAGTTTCTAGCGGCCTACCGTAGAGATACCGCACGACCCCTCGCTCTAAAATCAACCCTAAAAGCGCTGTCACGATAAACGCAGCAATTAGAGCAAACAGAATATAAATGTCTGACAGCGGCGTTTTCTTAAGGGCATTTTGGACAACGAAAGTTGTGTAAGCTCCTAGCATCATGAATTCGCCATGAGCCATATTGATCACGCCCATTAAGCCAAAAATGATAGCTAGACCCAATGCAGCTAGCAGCAAAACGGAGGCAATGCTTAAACCGCCAAATAGTGATTCGAGTATTGGTGTCAACGTTCGTTTCCTTGAGGGTGATGTGGCTTGATTGTGCCGCCTTGAAACGACACAAAACCGTAACAAATGTTTCAGAAGCGGCAAACGAAAGACTAATAAAGCCTGAGCTGCAGATTTTGCCAAAGTTGGGCAAACAATCGAGGAATAGTTGAAAAGGTATTAGCTGTGATGTTGAACACTCAAAGATCCCTCTTAGTCCTCGTTAATAAGGAGGGAAACCAGTGTCAAAGTCCCCCTTTTTCTGCACTGCAGGCGCATCCCCGTTGGATTTTAGAAAGATTGAGGAAATCATATCTGTTGCTACTTGCAAACGAACCTTTCAAGCATCCTCTGAGAGTGCCCCGCTGATTTCTAAATCTTGGGGAGTGGATCGTTCAGTCTGAAGAAAAGGCTGGTTATCCGCCTCTAAGCAATGATTAAAACGATCTTCAAGAGAGCGTAAAAAAGTCTAAAAGAAACCCTGTGAAAAGTAGCATTGCTCTACTTAATCAATCAAGCAGATAACATCAAGTAAGTGGCTAAAGGGTTGGCAAAGTTAGAATTCTTGTACCAACCCCGTCACTCAGATAAGCTCTAGCTTACTTTGTATCGACCACCCTTAGTTGCGTCTGACCAATCGCAAGCGTATCCTTTCGTTTCAGTCACAAATTGGTTCCAAGGCACAGGTTTAACGGCTGTCTTGGTGTCGTAAACCACGTTAAACAGACCGTCATCACGCACCTGACCAATCCGCACGACTTTCGCCAGGTGGTGGTTCGGTTCTAAGGTCACTTCCCCTTCAGGAGCCGCAAACTTCTGACCGTAGGCAGCCGCCCGGACTTTTTCGAGATCCTCAAAAGTGCCTGCCTTCTCGACGGCTTGCTTCCACAGGTAAACCATGATGTAAGCCGCTTCCATTGGGTCGTTGACCACGCGATCGTCGCCATACTTCTTCTTGAAGGCTTCGACGAACTTTTTGCTTTCAGGGGTGTCAACGGTTTGGAAGTAGTTCCAAGCGGCGTAGTGATCCTTGAGGTATTCCACCCCGATCGCTTTCACTTCTTCTTCAGCGATACTGACTGACATCGAAGGATACTTGTCAGGCCCCATCCCCGCACCTTGCAACTGCTTAAAGAATGCCACGTTGCTGTCACCGTTCAAGCTGTTGTAAATCACGCCACCATTAGGCATGGCTGCTTTGATCTTGGAGATGATAGGGGTAACTTCAGTACCACCGAGGGGGATGTAGTCTTCACCCACGACCTTGCCACCTTTAGCAGCCAACTGCGCTTTGATAATGGTGTTAGCGGTACGGGGGAAAACGTAGTCAGAACCGACAAGGAAGAAGGGCTGGCCTTTGTACTTTTGCAGTAACCAGTCAACCGAGGGTTCAATCTGCTGGTTAGGTGCAGCACCTGTGTAGAAGATGTTCTTAGAACATTCTTGACCTTCGTATTGCACGGGGTACCACAGCATGTGGTTTTTCGATTCAAATGTTGGCAGTACCGCTTTACGGCTTGCCGAAGTCCAGCAGCCAAATACCGTTGCAACCTTGTCCTGGTCGATTAATTTCTTTGCTTTCTCGTTAAAGGTGGGCCAATCGGATGCGCCATCTTCTACGACAGCCTCGATTTTCTTTCCTAGCACTCCACCCGCAGCGTTGATTTCTTCGATCGCTAGCTGCTCAGCATCGACGACACTCTTTTCGCTGATTGCCATCGTGCCGCTTAGAGAGTGCAAAATACCGACTTTAATTACGTCACCAGCGGCAGAAGCAGCGGGGGAAGCTTCTGGGCTACTGGTAGTTGTTGTTGGAGTACAGGCCTTAAGAAGAAGCGTGCCTGCGGTGGCAGAGCCAAGATACAGGAATTCACGCCGACCAAATTGCTTTGTCATGAGCTTTTCACACTACAAACTAAAACTACTAGAACTCTTAATGCAACGGGCAATGTGAGGAGATAAGGGCTACTTGTCTTTACAACTAGCCGATATTAGGAGGATGCCTCGCGACAAAATGTGTTCTCGTATACAAAATTACGTGGCGGAAGCATAACGTATTTCGAATCAAAATTCAAATTGATGTAGAAAGACTTCTGCTTAGAACTTTATCTATCTTTAGCCTTAGACCATGCCTCTGTTTGAGAGGGTTTGTTGAGGCTTGGGTGTTCTTTGCTCTCGAAGCTTGAAAAAGGCGAATTGACAGGCGATCGCGCAATTGCATTCGCTTAGACGACGGTTTTGGGCAGGCACAAAATGTTCTCCTACCGCATCTCTTTGTAATGGGTGACTCAATCTGTTTAAAGATTGGTGCGAGCAATCAAAATCAGGCCCAGCAGAGTAGCTCAACCCCCTTATCTGTCAGGCTTTTAGGTATGTAAACAAAAAATAAAAAAGGCGTCAGAATATTTTCTGCGGGAAGAGATATTAATTTTTTGTTGAAACTTTTGTTTGAAGTGTGAAAAGTAGAAGATTTGTTAACTTCTGTTAAGAGGTCTGGGCGATCGCTGGGTGGCCTGTCCTAAACCTTACAAAAAATCCCTTGCTGTGCGGCTGCAAGGGATCCATAACATAGATTGATTTTTGGGACTGCTGACGGTTCTAGTTTAATCATCGCGAAAACCTGGGTCATCTTGAATTGATTGAGGCGTGTTGGTGTTGCCAACCCCTGACCCAGCGCTGGGACTTGCGGGGATGGGTTGAGCATTGCCTCCGTTCGGTGCGACTTGGGGGGCGCTTACGGGTTGACCGACGTTCCCACCAGAGCTGGGGTTAGACGGAACAGACTGGGCATTGCCTCCATTTGGCGCAGACTGCGGGCTGGTAACGGGTTGACCAACGCTACTACCTGCACTGGGGCTAGCCGGAACAGACTGGGCATTGCCTCCATTCGGGGTGGTTTGTGGGCTTCCTACGGGTTGACCAAAACCGCCACCAGAGCTGGGGTTAGAAGGAGTTGATTGGGCATTGCCACCTGCAGGGGCGGTTTGACCTGTGCCGCTGGTTCCCGTTGTACCTGACGTTTGACCTGAGGATGGGGCAGGGCTAACAAAAACAGCATCAGGCTGGGTCGCATTGTTGGGTGTGCCGCTCACAGGGGCAGAGGCAGCTGGATTTGTCGGTTGAGTCGGTTCAACGTAGCCTAGTAAGACTTTGGCAGAGTAACCAGCGTAGTTGGCCCACGTGCGGATATTAGGCGATCGCTGCCAATCGGCCCGTGAAACTGTTACCACCAATAATGGAATTTCTTGATAGTTGCGTCTGCCCAAAACAGTGACCGAAGCTTCTGTCAAACCTGGGTTTTGAGCAAATGCCGAGCGAATGATTTGTTGAGCTTGAGCTTCAGCCTGCCGCACCAAAGCATCGTAGGGCTGCTGCGAACTGCTCACGTTGACGGTGGAAACGTATTGTCTCGGAGCGGCGATCGCCCGACTGCTGAGCAGACCCAAAGATAGAATGCCGATGCTGGCAATTACCAGAGGAAATTGTTTGGTGCAGGTCTGTTGCAGCGATTGTGCTGTTTTTCTGACAGATTTGTGAGCGTCAACCATATCCATTTCCCCCTGAATAACCGAGATCCTCTCGCAAAACATCCTAGCGACTGCTGTACGTAATTCCATGTATGCTATAAAACACCGGTGGAACCCCCCCTTAGCTTTAAAGGTAATTCGGATTAACGACCGTTTAATCCTTCATTTGGAAGACTGCGCTCCGGACAGAAGATAGAATTCGCAGCTTGAGGCACTTTCCTAAGCGATCGCCTGCTTATAAAATAAAAAACGGCTTAACGTGAGACAAACCTATGGCAGAAACCCTACTGTTTAACGCCCTGCGTGAGGCGATCGACGAAGAGATGGCAAAAGACTCCACCGTTTTGGTGATGGGTGAAGACGTAGGGCACTATGGCGGTTCCTACAAGGTGACGAAAGACCTTTATAAGAAGTATGGCGAATGGCGCTTACTTGACACGCCGATTGCTGAAAATAGCTTCACTGGAATGGCGGTTGGTGCCGCAATGACGGGTCTGCGTCCCATTATTGAAGGGATGAACATGGGCTTTTTGCTCCTCGCCTTTAACCAGATTGCCAATAATGCTGGAATGCTGCGTTATACCTCCGGTGGCAACTTTAAGATCCCGATTGTGATTCGGGGGCCAGGGGGTGTGGGTCGTCAGCTTGGGGCAGAACACTCGCAGCGTTTAGAAGCTTACTTCCAGGCTGTCCCTGGGATCAAAATCGTAGCTTGCTCAACCCCCTATAACGCCAAGGGTTTGCTCAAGTCTGCCATTCGTGACAATAACCCTGTCCTATTCTTTGAGCATGTGTTGCTCTACAACCTCAAAGAAAACCTGCCCGAAGAAGAATATTACCTGCCGCTTGACAAGGCTGAGGTGGTGCGTCCCGGTAAGGATGTCACCGTTCTGACTTACTCACGGATGCGGCATCACTGCACTCAAGCAATGGCAACTCTCGAAAAAGAGGGCTACGACCCTGAGTTGATTGACTTGATTTCTCTGAAGCCGATTGATTACGAAACGATTGGGGCTTCCATTCGTAAGACGCACAAGGTCGTTATTGTCGAAGAATGTATGCGAACAGGTGGTATCGCAGCCGAGCTGATTGCCTCGATTAACGATCGCTTCTTTGATGAGTTAGATGCGCCTGTGATTCGTCTCTCGTCACAGGATATTCCAACGCCTTATAACGGCATGCTGGAGAATTTGACGATTGTGCAACCCGCTCAGATTGTTGAAGCGGTGAAAAAGCTAGTTGATGGCAAAATCTAAGCTCTGACGCTCAAGGCGCTTCTATCACCTGCAAGGCGATCGCTCGTTGCGACTTTTCTTGCAGGGAACTTTTTGGCGATTTGAGTGACCTACTGTTTAAGGCGTGAGTTGTTTCGGCTCAGTCTATATAATCAGCGATCGCAAGGGGGACACGGGTAACCTGCCGATTGCTTGCGGACGGGTCAGAAAAAGTGCAACTTTAGGCAAATTCACAAACAAAAACGGTGAAAGCGTTATCATAGCGGTTGTCGCACAGGATACGGTATGGGCAGACAGCGTTCTCTTTTACTTTTAATTTTGGTGTTGGCGATCGCGGCCATTGTGGTCATCGTCACTCTTCCAACTCGCTTGGGGCTTGACCTGCGAGGCGGTTCCCAATTGACGATCCAAGTCAAAACTAATGACGAAGTCAAGAATATTACTGAGCGTGAGCTTGAGGCCGTTCGTAAGGTGCTTGAGGGTCGGGTCAATGCGTTAGGTGTGTCAGAGTCCGTTGTGCAAACGTCAGGACAAGACCAAATTTTGGTGCAACTACCTGGTGTGGATGACCCCAAACAAGCCGAGCGTGTTTTAGGTGGTACGGCCCAGCTTGACTTTCGCCTACAAAGCACTGAGAAAAGTGCTGTTTTGGATGTGCGGCAGAAAGAGTTAACAGAGTTGCAGGGTCAACTGGCTCAAGAACAAGCCAAAGGTGAGCAAGCTGATGCCAAGCAGGTAGAGCAGCTCAACACCCAAATTGCTGAAAAAGAGAAACAAGTCAACACCGCTCTTAAAGATGTGTTTGAGACGACTGGTTTAAGCGGTAAGAATCTCAAAGACGCGCTTGCTCGCCCTGAGTCGATTGGTAACCAGTGGATCGTTGATATTAAATTTGATGAGACAGGCGCGAAGCTGTTTGCAGACCTTACTAAGAAGGCGGCTCAGACTGGTAGCCGACTGGGAATTTTCCTGGATGATCAGCTTGTGAGTGCGCCGGGTGTGGATGCTCAGTACCGCGATACGGGCATTACGGGTGGCAATGCAACCATTAGCGGTGGCTTTAACCAACAATCAGCGACGGATTTAGAGTTGCAGCTTCGAGGTGGTTCGTTGCCTGTGCCGATTGAAATTGTCGAAAACCGCACCGTTGGGGCAACGTTGGGGCGTGACAGTATTCAGCGAAGCGTTTATGCCGCTCTCGCTGGGTTGGCTTTAGTGCTGATCTTTATGGTGTGGTACTACCGCTTACCGGGTCTGATTGCTGACATTGCGCTGGTTGTCTACGCGCTGCTGACGTTTGCTGCCTTTAACCTGCTGGGCGTAACGCTGACATTGCCCGGTATTGCTGGGTTTATTCTCAGTATTGGGATGGCGGTTGATGCGAATGTCCTCATTTTTGAACGTACGCGCGAAGAACTACGAGCGGGTAAGTCGCTCTATCGTTCGATTGAGGCTGGCTTTTACCGAGCATTTTCTAGCATTTTAGATAGCAACGTCACCACCTTAATTGCTTGTGGGGCGCTATTTTGGCTGGGAGCTGGTCTGGTGAAGGGGTTTGCGCTCACGCTGGCGATCGGGGTTGCAATCAGCATGTTTACGGCGCTGACCTGCACCCGCACTCTTTTGCTAGCGGCGATCGGTTTCCCAAATTTGCGAAAGCTCTCGCTGTATGTCCCCAATCTTTCTTCTACTTCCCAACCTCAATCGGAGGCTAGCTCATGAAGCTTCAGGTCATTCGCCAGCGTGGTATCTGGTGGGCTATCTCGGCATTGCTAATCCTAGCTGGGATTATTGGCATGGGCTTAAGCTGGCAAAAGTATGGTTCGCCGTTAAAGCCCAGTCTCGACTTTGTGGGGGGAACCCGCCTGCAAATTGAGCGCGATTGTACTCAACCGAATGCCTGTCAGCAGCCCATTAGCCTGACAGATGTGCGCGATATTTTGGCTCAAGAAGGCTTAGGCAATAGCACGATTCAAGTTGTTGATACGAATGGTCTATCAATTCGGACTTCAACTCTGGCTCCAGAGCAGCGATCGCGGCTGGTTGATAACCTTAGTAAGAAGATTGGGAAGTTTGACCCGGCGAAGACCCAGATTGATACGGTTGGCCCTGCGATCGGTCAGCAGCTCTTGTCTTCGGGGCTTTTGGCATTGCTGGTTTCCTTTGTGGGGATCACGATCTATCTCAGTTTGCGGTTTAAGTTGGACTATGCCATTTTTGCGCTAGTGGCGCTTTTCCATGATGTGCTAATTGCTGTTGGGATTTTTGCCATCTTGGGTCTGGTGCTGGGAGTCGAGGTAGACAGCTTATTTATTGTGGCTCTGCTCACAATTGTCGGTTTCTCGGTGAATGACACGGTGGTGATTTATGACCGTGTGCGCGAAGTTTTGGAGGTTAACCCAAATCAGTCGATTGACGATGTTGTTGATCTGGCAGTTAACCAAACTTTGACTCGCTCCATCAACACAACCCTGACTACGCTGCTGTCTCTCGTGGCTATCTTTCTGTTTGGTGGTGAAACTCTGAAGTACTTTGCTTTGGCGCTGATCATCGGTTTCATCGCAGGTGCTTACTCCAGTATTTTTATCGCCAGTACGATGTTGGCCTGGTGGCGAAAGCGACAAGGCAAAGCCTATGCGGTTTCCCCCGATGGTGCGATCGCGCAGCAAGTAGACGATACTCCCTAGCGCTTATGGAGTGAATCACCTCAGAATTCACTGGGGTAAGACGATGGTTCGACGCTTGAAACTAAACTTTCATCAGTAACCCATTCCAGCAAAGCATTATGGGTCTTTCCTCTTCTTTCGAGCCAAACCCACAAGACTATGAGCGTGACCCTGTGTTTCAACAACGGGTTGCTAAGTTACACCGTCTCACAGTGTATGGGCGCTGGTTGCTCATCAGCGGTTTGTGGTTGACGATTGGTTGGCTGAGCCTTTGGATGATGCGAGATGGCATTTCCTTAATGCTGGACTATTTCACCTGGGCTGCTTTGAAATATACTCTCGTGTTTAACCCAATTCCGGCGTTGGGTTTGGCTATTTGCGTCGGGTTAACTGTAGGTGTGTTGTTATGGCAAAGTCGAAATATTTTGTTTGGCCTATCTGAGCCTGAGCAAAAACGCCTGGAGCTTCAAGTTTGTAAGATTGCTCAGCAAGGCAAAAGTCACCCACTTTGGCGTTTTGTTTATGAAGGACGCGACGTTTCTCCCTGAAAGTGAAAAGCTTTTGGGTATGATTAGACCGAACTGGATGCGGCGATCGCACGTCATATACTTTCCATAAACATTCAGCAACCATGACCAAAATTCTGTTGATCGGTGCAAACGGGCAGGTTGGACGCGAATTGCAGCAGACTCTGCTACCTCTGGGAGAAGTCATTGCTGTGGCACGTGATCAGCTTGATTTGGCGAACCCTGAAGCCGCGTATGCCTTGGTCGTTGAGACAGCGCCCAACGTGATTGTGAATGCAGCCGCCTACACAGCGGTCGATAAAGCCGAAAGTGAGCCTGATTTGGCTATGGCAGTCAACGGCACGACCCCCGAAATGATGGCAAAAGCGGCCAGTTCAATCGGAGCAGGCTTGATTCACATCTCAACGGATTATGTCTTTGACGGCACTCAAGGCGTTGCCTATCAAGAGACGGGCTCCACCAATCCTAAAGGTGTCTACGGACGTACCAAACTCGCTGGAGAAGAGGCGATTCAAGCTGCGTTACCGATGCACATGATTATTCGCACTGCCTGGGTCTATGGTGCTTTGGGTAAGGCCAATTTTGTTAAAACGATGCTGCGCTTAGGAGCCGATCGCTCAGAGTTGCGGGTTGTGGGGGATCAAATTGGTTCGCCGACTTGGGCTAAGGATCTGGCCCTCGCGATCGCGCAAATGATTCCCAAGTTCACGCCTGAAACAGCTGGCCTGTATCACTACACCAATAGCGGTGTTGCAAGCTGGTATGACTTTGCAGTTGCCATTTTTGAAGAGGCTGAGGCCCTTGGCTTTCCGTTAAAGATTGAGCAAGTTGTGCCGATTACCACTGCCGAGTACCCCACTCCGGCTCAGCGTCCTGCTTTCTCAGTTCTTTCGTTGAAGAAGACTGCCTCTCTGCTGGGTCATTGTCCTCCGCACTGGCGCGCAAGCTTGCGAAAGATGCTGGTGGAGTTGCAGACAGGAGAAGGTTAGGGTCAAGGATTAACTGGAGTTTGGACTAATTCAAAAAATACACCATATTTAGGAGGGGCGAACGGCTGTTCGCCCTTACATATAGTGGAAAATCGCGTTTAGTCTAAAGTCCAAGGATTAAGTAAAATCAAATATTTTGCTGTCTAAAGGGGACGGACAGGCGGACACTATACCAATTCTCTAAATCCCATTTACAGATCCTCGTGGGGGCGGTTCGCGTTCGCTTAGCGTCTCCATCGGAGGCAACGCCCTTACAGATAATCTTCTGTAGCCCAGTTTTGAAGAATTGGTTTTATTCAAAAATAGCCTTTGGCAAAGCCTTACGTATGGCTACGCTAGCGCCCATTCAACCAGGTATCGAAGTTATAGCTGTCGCCAGTTGGTTTAGGACATTGAAAATAAAGGGGGGTGTGAGGGCTGTGCCCGCAGCCAGGGGTTCCACCCCTGCACCCCGTCTTAACCTCAGCAATTCTCGATATGAGAATGATTCTCATAAAAACGTCCGGTTTTAACGTTTATGAATGGCTGAAACCCGCATTCTGCCGTTTATAACATTGAGTGCACAAGTCTTTAGACACTCTGGCTACAGTACAAATGTTTCAAAATGAGAATTGCTGTCTTAACCTAGGTGCTATAGATAAATAGATGAATCAGAGACAGATTCACGGCAATAGCAATCCATGATCCTATGAGATTTCTAGAGGCATGCTTTCGGTTTTCAAGGAGAAGTGGCTACTGCTCCCACCATCTTGTCTTTCATCTCAGTCGGGGTTAAAGCCGTTAACTCACCGTGTTGCAAGCTCCAACAGCAGTCTGCAATTTCAACTAACTCTCCCGCATCATGGGAAACCACTAGCAAAGTCCAATGGTTTTTCAATTTATTCAATAGCTGCACAATTTGCTGGCGCATTGACCAGTCAAGACCTGCGGTTGGCTCATCCAGCAACAAAAGATGGGGCTGGCGAATGAGTTGCACAGCCAGAGCTAAACGGCGCTGTTGCCCGCCGCTGAGAGAATGAGGTGGTGTACTAAGGGCAAGATGACCCAGCCCCACTTCATTCAAGGCACTCTGAATGCGATCGCTCGTCAACTCTGGGTGCCCCAGGCGTAGCTCTTCTAGAAGCGTGCTACCACAAAAATGCCGCTCAGGAAACTGAAACACAAGTCCACTGAGTTGCTCTAAATGAAGGGGCGTTAGCTCTTGTTCTCGCCAAAAGACCTTACCTGCTGTTTGCTCGGCTAAACCTGCCAAAATTTCGAGCAGCGTACTCTTACCTGAACCACTCGGCCCAACAACCAACCCTAGTTGCTGTGGTGCAATCTGCAAATTAACTGATTTAAGAATTGGGTATTGACAAACGGGTGGGTGGTAAGTTAAGTCGCGCAAATACAGCATTTACAATCTTTCCAGAAATATCAGGATCAACCATGAAAACCGTTTAAGAGGAGAGGAATCATTGCTCTCTACGGTGTTTCGTTTGGAACTTGAGTCAAAAGACAGCGTCTCAGCCAAAAGACGACCCAGTTCAACCGAGAAGTTTCAGCCTTTTCAGTCTAGCTCAGTTGACAGGGGCTACTTTACCCGTGCAAGTACCTGTTAATTTTTGGCATAATTCACTCGGAGTTTTGCTGGTTGGTAGCTAACTTGGATACAACGTTTGTTCAAAAGCGTTCGAATCCACTACCAACCCTAAAAATTAGAGTCTTGTTATCGGTGTCCCTCCAACCTGTTGATGTCTGATAGCGTTTAGTGGCTTACGTTGTTTGAACTTGCTTTCCTACCTTAGCGATGTTTATGGCTACCAAATCTTCTTTTCCGTCCTCCAAGCTCGTTCGGCAGATTGTGGCTCCGGTATTGACAGTGGGCAGTGGCTTGCTGCTCTCAGTCACTCTTTTTCTAGCTCCTGCCCTGGCCAAAGATCCTTTTCGGACTAGCAATGCTAGAGAAATAGGCGATCGCACCGAAGCAGCCTTTAGAGCCGTATTCCAGCAGGGTAACTACGTTGATGCCCGCAAATACCTGGCTCAAGCAGAAGATGCAGAACCCCTGGCCCATGCAATGCGGGGAGCCATGCTCTACATCGACTATCAGGCAGAAAAAGACAAAGCCAAGAAAGCCCAAATGCTGGAACAGCTGGGAGGCGTTTCTGACACCGTCCGCGATCGCGCCCGCCAACTGCTCAAGAAAGATCCTCTCCGTGGCAATCTCTACATGGCCGTTAGCCATTTCTTTAAAGGCGGGTTTATTATCTTGCGAGATGGCACCGTAAAAGGCACACCACAGGGTCTTAGCGAGTTGCAATCGGCTTACCGCTATTTAGACGAAGCCGAGAAGATTGATGCCAAAGATGCCGAACTGAACCTACTGAGAGGTTATATGGATCTGCTGCTGGCAGCAAATCTACCCTTTTCAAGTCCCGATAAAGCGATTGAACGGTTAGACCGTTATGCTGGGCCTGAGTATTTGGCCAATCGAGGTCTAGCAATGGGCTATCTTGCCCTTAACCAGTATGATCAGGCGATCAGCTCGGTTGAGCAGGCGTTACGCGAAGTACCGCAAAACCCTGAGGTTATGTATCTCAAAGGTCAAATTCTTTACAAGCAAAATAAACACCAGGAAGCAATCGATTGGTTTAACAAAGCATTGAATGTGCAGGCTCAAAAACCAGAAGGGATGCTGCCTCCAGGGATGGTGCGGCAAATTACGCGAGAACGCGATCGCGCCCAACGTAAATTGGCAGGTGCAAAGTAGGGGCGGTTTTTTGCCGCTAAGCCCATTGCAAGGTGCAGATGGATCTGCTAAACCCGCCCATGCAGTTTGCGGATTTATTGAATTCACGTTGCTTAGAGGACAAGCCGAACTTGCTAGTCCGTGGCGATCGCCTTTGAGAAAATCGCTTTGCAAGCCCCATCATAAGGTTTTCTGAGGGACAGAGTCTGGCTCTGTTAGCCTTACTCCTTGGGGCGATCGCCCACGAAAATCCTATCCCTCGTACAATGAATTCATAATCATATATGGATACGTTGTTATGCCTCCTCGTTGGCCTCGCAAACCGGATCGGGCGGATCCGGCATATCGCAAACTTGACGACCGCATGAACTTTGCGGTTCATGTTGCAATCTTTGCAGCCGTCAATTCTGGGTTGTGGTTTTTCCGTACTTTGGGTGCAACTTCTGAGTTGGGCGCACCCGGAGGTTTTGCAGCAACCCCTCTTGTCACTGAAGTCTGGGCGTTGTTGTTGGTTGCCCACGCTATTTTTATTTTTGCGATCGCGAAATACCCCGAAGCAACACCGCAAAAACTGGCTACATCGGGCAAAGCGATTACAAACAAAGCGGTTTCGAGTAAATCAACAACCAGTAAGTCGTCTGCGAGTAAATCGGTTGCAAAAACAACAGGTACTAAGCCAAAGTCTAAAAAAGCGTCTAAAACAGCTCCCTCTACACCCACCAAGTCGGGAACTGGCTTTCAACCAAGCACCAAGAAAGACCCTAGTGCGAAGTAAGTCGCTGAAAACAATGAACTGAGAAAAAGTGGGAAACTCAAAGACGTAGAATTTTCAAACCCATCGAGCTTCAGGCATTGTTATGCGTCAGTGTGGCAATGCTTGAAGGGCCATACTTACCTGGAATCTGTTGATTCAAAATGACTAGGTTTAAGGCTTAGTTAACGCTATAGAGCTAAGCTTGCTGTGAACAATTGTTCTGAGGTTGCTTTGAAAGGATTGATATCAAAGTTAGCCGTATGGATAGTTAGGCGTATGGATATAGTTGAATTTCAAGGCATATCATTTCTTGTTGCGGCTCCACCGCTATGCCCTATCCCTACTCAGGAGCTAGTTGCGGTCGAAAATCAGCTAGGCTTTTTATTTCCGGAAGATTACCGTGCATTTATTACGACCATCGGTGTCGGTAATGCCGAGCTAGGCATCCGGGCATTTTCCCCTCAGCTCATCCTGGATAGTATGCTCAGCGAGGCTCACGATAGATTGTCCGAATTCTGGTTCTGGGACGAAAGCCCCAATGTGCTAACACAGGCTCAAGCGATTGAGTGTGTTCCGTTTTTTGATAGCTATCATGGGGATGACATTCTGTTTCATCCATCTGACCCAAATCGCTGGTTCATTTTAGGGCATGAAACAGAAGAAGTTGTAGTTGTTCGTTCCTTTCAGGAACTCTGTGATTTCTATCTGCAAGGACATGATGGTTTGTATCCCCCCTACAAGTTCTACAGGTATGAATGATCTTCCTTGAACAGGATGGAAACAATTGCTACACAAAAAGTGCAATAGATTGGAGGAGTGATAGTTACTGGGATGGATGAGAAGGTGCGAGTCGCCGTTGATGGCAATCGTTACCTGCTTCATTTCTCAATTTGTCATTTTTTGTTATACCTTGACAGTGCGTTATCTCACATCTGTTGAGGCAATCATCTCCTGTTAATGCGTGATTGATGGTTCCTACTATCGACTCTACCTGTTACCAGATGTAGGATGACTTTCATTTCAGAGATTATTGTTTAAGAAATTTGGATAAGTCTTATGGCAGCTAAAAGTGAAACAGAAATGATCGAAGCTCTGACCGATGAAATTGGTAAAGAGGTCTATATTGATGTTGCAAAGTGGCATCTTTATCTACGAGATGCCCATCTTGACAAGATGCTGGCTGAGCAACTTTACCCAATGTTGAAAGACCGCTCAGTTTCAGAAGATGCGGTTCAAAAAGTTTTACAAGGCGTTTCTATAAAAATTGGCGGTGGTAAACGCGAATTATCCTTATCAGACCTTCTACCGATGCAAAGCCAGGTCGCATTGATGGAAGTTTTGGACAACTTTCAAGACAAGTTCTAAACAAAAATAGAGCTTGCAACAAACCTTAGAGAAAAGAGCCTGGAGTGTTTTTAATGCTCCAGGCTTTTTGTTGCATCAGGTTTGGCAGAACTCTATCGACACAGAGCCGAATTGATTGGCTCAATTAGTCTGCTTGTTTCTGTTGGCGGCGACGCACTCCAGCCAGTCCGGCACCCGCCAGAGCAAGACCTGCCATCGTCGCAGGTTCAGGCACGGCAGCGGCAGCACCACCAACAACCTTAAAGTCAGGACCGTTGTAAGCCCGACCCATTGCTGTGATCTGAATGCTTTGAATCGGGCCTGCTAAACCCAGGTCAGCCAGACTCACACCCAGTGAGCCAACTTTTTGGGTGCTTACTTCAGTAGTATCGATGCTGTACCCGGCATAGCTCCATTTGTCTAATACCAAGTATTTGCCGATCAGGTTGCCAGCCGCATCTAAAGCCTGCACACCCAACTTGCTGTTGCTCCCCCGCTCCCAGAAAAACAGGTTTGAAACAGCTGTCTCAAACGACAAGTTCATCGTAAAAGAACCCGTATCTTCCGTATCAATAATGTTGTTCAGGTTGAGGTTCCCCAGACTTTGAACAACACTAGCATCGGTTGCCTTCTCAAGTTTTACCCCAGAGGCTTTATCACCTTTGTCAGAGCTAGCAGCACCCGTGTTGCCACCTGTGTACTCGTCGTTATGGATGATTTTTGCACCGCTAACCAAAGAGAAGTCGTTGAAAACCTGACCGTTTGAAAAAGTCACTGAATCTAGCATGATGTCTTTTGTTGGGTCGCCACTACCCGGAGCTAGATTGGTTTTAAAGCTAAACGCTTGCGCAGGAGACGATGACAGGGTAACACCAACCGACAGCAGACCAAATCCGAGTAAAACTCGATACAGATTCATAGTTGCAATCTCAGGTTAAAAGATGATGATGAAAGGTACACGATAGGTTCTATGCCCTAGGTGACCTGCTATTAATCTTCCCAAACCTAGAATTGGCAGCGATCAAAAAGTGCCTTACTTTACAGATTCTACAAATTACCTGGCCATTCTTTAACCAGATAATTATCCTTTAATAGTATTTACGGATATGTCAGGAAATTGCTCCTGGCAGATCGTGAGGTCATTTGGTTAAGAGGAGATGAGCAGCCGTCTATTGAGACTTCTATCCGTCTATCTCGTCGTAATTCTTATACCGACGGTATCTATTTTCAGTACCTTTACTGAGTTGTTAACCCCTACTCTAAGAAGTCATCCGTATCAACCGGATAGTCTCTTGTACGATCGCGCGTCGTTGTCTCACTAATCTCTTCTAGATCTTGTTTTGTCAGCTCGCCTTCTTGATTGAGCACTTCGATGCGGCGAATTTGAATTTGGTGGAGACGTGGCCCCTCAATAGAAATGACGGTAAACTCATACCCATCGTATTCAAACTGTTCCCCAGGTTGAGGAATTTTTTGCAGCTGGTAGATAATAAATCCTGCCAAAGTCAGGTAATCATCCTCAAGCGGCAACTCAAGATTGAGTAGCTCATTCACCTCTTCAAGATACATCTGAGCCTGCACCACAAAGGTCTGGTCGTTGAGGATTTGCACATTCAACTCTTCGGTGCTAACGGGTTCAGCCGCATCGCCTAAAATTTCAGCGATCAAATCTTCGAGCGTGACAAGCCCAGCGGTGCCGCCATACTCATCAACCACCATTGTCATCGGCTGGCGCGATCGCTGCATTTGGGGTAATAACTCCCCTAACAGGGTGTTTTCTAGCACAAACCGAACCGGACGCACCCATGGCTCAATTGGGCTATCCAGCGTTAAGGCTCCCGTTGCTAAGGGTTCGGCTAGCTCTTTAAAGTAGAGAATGCCACGCACATCATCCAGCGATTCGCCAATAACCGGGTAACGGCTGTGTTTTGAGCGAGCTACCTCTGCCAAAAAATCGTGAAACGTTGCATCCGAAGGAATCGCCACAATATTAGTTCGAGGAATCATGACCTCACCTGCGGTCACCTCACCAAACTCAAACACATTGCGCAAAATTTCTCGTTCTTCTGCCTCTAACCCGGTCGATTCGGTAGCAGCAGTAATAATTCGTTGCAGTTCCTCTGGCGTCAGCTGGTCATACCACCCCTCCGGGCTGTAGCGAATGCCGAATAGACGCAGCAGCGATCGCGTTGACTGATTTAGGATGCAAATAAACGGGCTAAACAGACGCGCGATCGCCAGGCTAGGGGCACCTAAAAAGCGAGCCAGGCTTTCTGCATAAATTAACGCAACCGCTTTAGGAAATAGCTCGCCAATAACGATCTGTAAGTAGGCCAATGAAAAGAAAGTCGTGGGAATCGCGATCGAATGCGCCAACACTAGCGGGTTTACAACCGGAAACTGAAAAGCCTCTAAGCCGTATTGCACAACATCAACAACAGCACTTTCACCAATCCAACCGAGGGCCAAACTAGAAAGGGTAATGCCAATTTGAGTGGTTGACAGCAACCGATCAATACTGCGTTGCAAATCTTGAACGGTTTTTGCTTGAACATCTCCGGCATCAACCAACTGATTGATCCGCGATCGTCGCACCGCCACCATCGAAAATTCGGCTGCCACAAAAAAGCCATTGATCACAATCAGGGCGAAAACTGCCAGAATGCGCGCGACGATTTCTTGCCAAGAAAAACCCATATAAATTTGTACTTTACCCGTCCTTAAATAGCTGGTTTTTACCAACAGTGGGTCAGGTAATAACAACTCCTTAACGAGTTACAGGAATATTGGATAGTTGCAGTTGGACCCGTTGGTCAGGATAGTCAGAAACCGATAAAGATACTTTATCGACTGTTTCAACTAACTCTGCCGGAATCGACACTGTACCAGAAAACAACTCACCTGTCGGTGGTAGATCGTCTGGCAATCCCTGAATGGTGGTCGTCAGCAAGTCGCCGTTATTATCCTTAACATTCAAAAAACCATCGTATAGGAAACGGACACTTCCCTTACCAGAATTTTTCATATTGACTTTAATCACCAGATTGCCGCCTTGCCGACTGACTGAAGCCACTTCTAAAAAGACACCATAGGCTTGCGTCGAGATCGGTAACACAACCTGAGCCGGGGTGATTTTATTCACCTTGGCTGCCCCCTTTACCGTTGGGTTGGTGTTAGTTTCAGATTGGTTTGCGCGATCGCCCAAAGCCCCTTTCATGCGAGCTTTTGCAGCCTTAATCAACTCATCTTCTTGAAGAATGACAACCTCTTCTTTGCGAGGTGCCGATTGGGTCGCCGGGTTTGCGGGACGAGTGTCGGGTTGAGTAATGCCTTTGAGCGCTTCTCGCCCAACCACAAGCCCCCACGCAGCGCTGACAATCCCGGCACCAAACATCAGTGAGAGCAAGGTCAACGTAAGGGCAACGGTCGAGTTAATTTTCATAAGCGTTGCAACCAACGAAGAAGTGAGGCAAGAATAACGTTAGAATAAACATCTTACAGGGAGTTCTCAATTAGAGAGCGAACCGTTTATTCTTTTAACTTCTCCAACTAAAACGATCTTGCCGGACGTTTTTAGAAAGCGTAACCCAGGGTTGGCCGAGCGGTTGAGGCAGCGAACTCATAATTCGCGTCAGGCAGGTTCAACTCCTGCACCCTGGATTAACTTTGCATTTTAGGCTTTAGTCAGAGCGCTTAAGACAGGATTGATTAGTCAAAGCTAAGTCCAGATAGCGTTCTGACTTGCCTTCGCTACGTCGCGTACAACTTCAGGCTTGAACCTATTACCACAGGGCAGGTACGGGGCCTTGGGTCGGGGGCGTGACTGAGGGACGAGTAGACGGCACTTCTTCAATGACTGGTGGGAACGAAGGCCGAGACTGAGGCGGCAGGGGTGCCGTAGATGCCTGCCCCAACGGCAAATTTCTCACTGATTCATTGAATGGGTTTGGCAGGTCGGGAGTCCGAAGCAGGGGGCCTGTAAACAACTGGCGAGCCAGAACTTCGTCGTACCAGGCATTAACTGCTCTGCCGTCCCGGTAAATTTGGTTTTCAGGGAAACCAGCTGTGCCACCAAAGATGTAATCAAACTGTCTGGGAGGCGTGCGGTTGGTATAAAAATCGCGATCGTTTGAAAAGTAGGCTTCTTCCAGACCAGCGGGAATCGTACCCGGTTGCAATGGAATGATCACCTCACGCTCATCTAAATAAATGGGGTTACCTGCCTCATCAAAAGCACCCGGTTCCACACTTTGCCCAAAGGCTGCGGTTGGCTTGAAGCCAGATACACAAACAAGAGCAAGACCAATACCGAGAGCCACATAACCCGTTTTCATAGCGAGCCTCCTCAGCTTGAAAGATTTGTTGAGTTGCAATTGGAGCAAGAGGTTACTTTATCAGTGAGAAATGCGCCCAAACGCACCATTTAACTGCTCTTTTTGGTGAGAGAAACGGTTTGCTGATCCTTAGATCAAAGAGATTTAGAAGACCGATGCAGAACGTTGGACGCGTCTCAAACATCCTCTAAGATGAGAGATGATGTTGGTTTTGTTGCAATGAATTGGATAGCTAAATACCTGATCTAAAGTAAGAATTGCTTCAGAAAACAAACCATTTTAACGATCGCAAAGCATTAGCAACTCCAACATCTGTTGTTTGACCCATTGTACTCAGAACCTTTTGGTTTTATGACAAAAACTCCGCCATTATTTACGGAATTTCCTGTGGCGATCGCCACGCTTGATCTCAACAGCTTGCGGCAACATCTTTTAGACCTTTTCTGTCAGGTTGCTTACAAAGAAGGCGAGTTTTTGCTGAGCTCAGGGCAAATGTCTCCTTACTACATCAATGGTAAGCAAGTGACCCTTCACCCCTGGGGAGGGCTTGCGGTTGGACGGATTTTACAACCTTTAATTCCGCCCGAAACAATTGCGGTTGCGGGTCTAACTTTAGGTGCTGATCCAATCGTGAGCGCAGTGAATGTCGTTGCGGCAATGGAAGGGCGATCGCTAGCCGCTCTGATTATCCGCAAAGAAGCAAAAGGGCATGGCACCCGCGCTTATATTGAGGGCAATCCTTTACCAGAAGGAAGCGTCATCACCGTCCTAGAAGATGTGGTGACAACGGGTGGTTCTGCCATGAAAGCGGTCGATCGCCTGCGTGATGCGGGTTATCAAGTCAACGGTATTTTGGCTCTCGTTGATCGCCAGCAGGGGGGCGCGGAGCTTTACCAACAAGCCGGAATTCCCTATCAAAGTGTTTTTTCAATTCCTGAGATTCAAGCCCGTTGGCGAGAGCTACACGCCCAGTAAGGCATCTGCTTGAATCATCTGTTGTACCTTTTCGGCGGTTGCTGGGGCTAGCACGATTCCGTTGCGGTAATGCCCGGAAGCAAGAATCACATTGTCATACCCCGGCAATCGCTCAATAATTGGAGCCGGACGCCCCACCGGGCGCGGACGTAAGCCACTCCACTGCTGCAAGACCGTTGCCTGCTCTAGCGCCGGACAGAAGGCGATCGCCCGTTGCCAAACCTGTTTCCAGACCAACTCACTTGCCTCTAGCAAAGCATCCCCAGTGGGCATCTCAACCGTTGCCCCAACCCAGTATTGATTGCCCCCCAAAGGCACCAAATGAGTGTCTTCTCCACTAATCGCCGGAAAGTCAGACAAACTCAGTGGTTCTGGCAACTTCACCCGTGCTGCTTGCCCCAATACAGGACGAATTTCAACCCCTTGCTGCAACGCCTGAGTCAGCGGCGTAGAGCCTAAACCCGCTGCAATCACAAGCCAATCGCAGGGAAAAGGTTGAGCTGAGGTTTTCACCCGAACCGCGTGACCTGACCCATTATCAGCAGCAACTTGAATATCATTAACCGCTGCTTCCCAGTGAAACGTCACCCCGCGTTGACGAGCCGCTTCTACCAACCCCAGAGTTAAAGCTGCCGGATCAACCTGGCGATCGCTGGGAGCATGCACCGCGCCAATTACCCGCGCCAAGTTAAGAAATGGGTAACGATTTGATAATTCGGCACAATTCAGCAAATTCAGAGTATGACCTTGTTGCTCGCGTAATGTCGCTAACGCTTGCCAGGTCGTTAAGTCTTCTCCCTCAAAACACAGATTTAACAGCCCTTGACGATTGTAGAGAATCGGTCGGCCTGTTGCCGCTTCTAACTGAGGAATCCATTCGTTATACTGCTGAATGCTCCGCAACCGCATTTGCAGAGCATTGCCTTTTTTGTGGCTAATTACCCCCATCAACACACCGAGTGCTGCCCCCGTTGAGGCTCTCGCAGGTAACTGCTGATCGAGGACGGTAATGTTGAGCTGAGAATTTTGGCTGAGGGTGTAGGCGATCGCTGCACCAACGACTCCACACCCCACAACCACAACGTTTTGCGCCACGCTCTAACCTAACCTTGTGGGATCAGGTTGAGAAACGTGTCTAGATCGCGCACCGTTTCGGCATAGCTGCGAACCGCGACCTTGTAATTTTGGCTGGCAGCTGCCTGGTCAATATCAACAAGATGATCAAAGACAGCCTTTGACAGTTGATTGGCTTCTTTTTGAGCATCGGGCAATAAGTTGCGTGACATTGTTAGCATCTTGGTGCGAATTTCACCCAATGGCCCATGAATAAAGTTGCGGACAAATACCCAGTTTTGCTTTTGAATTAGGTCAGCTAACTCAGGTAAGCGATCGCGCATCTCAGCCACGTCTGCGGCATAAGCTTGAAGCTGTTGAATTTGCTCGGTTGTATAGGTTGTTGGCTTTTTAGGGGGTTTAGCAGCCGCAGGGCTACCCCAGTTAACGACCACCACCGTTACAAGAACGAGGAGAAAAGAAATAATTGCACGAAACTTTACCATGACCCTTCCAAATTCCACATCTGCCATTTTTGCATTTCTTGAATATTGCCAGAGCAGATAAACACCATCATTCACGCTTCAAATCAACGCAATGAGGTCTATTGCTCAAAGGCATTCGTACAAAATCTATCCCAAAATGCGATCGAAAATCGATCAACTTCTAGGGTAAAACGAGTGCCACTGCCACTACTACTCCCTGGCCCACCTTTCTTGGGTGGAGTGTAGGTAGCCGCCGCACCAGCGGTATTCATTAGAAACACAGACAACGTAATGACCAATGCAAGGAACTTCATAGGTAGAAAAAGACAACACACTTCGCCGAATCAAAAACTGTAGAGGGGAGGGAACAAAAATCTTAACCTTTGTTGATATACCCAGCATAATTTGCATAAGAAGTAAAACACTTCTGCTAATTGGCGGATTCTATCCCCAGCAAAGGTAGAAGTAGGGCTTAGTGTATTTTATCTAATTCCTACCCTGTAGGCTACGGCAGATTCATACATCCAGCTGATTACCCAAATCAGGGTAGAGCTGTTGCTGTGTTGCAATTTGCTTCAACTCCTCAGACAGCAAAGAATCATCCGATGCGCTTCTCGCCCCTGCCTCAGCTGCCCACTGTTTAAGACTATCGATTTGGTGACGGGCGATCGCGGCTAGCGGTACCGTTTCTTCAATTGCCAGCAAAATATCTTCCGTTGAGAAATCGCGACGTTGACCTTTTTGACCAAATGCTCGGTGCATCCCATCGATAATCACCTGCTCGATCTCGGCTCCGCTAAAGTTGCGAGTTTGCTTTGCAAGCAAAAGGATGTCAAATTCACGCATCCGATTGGGTCGCAGACGTTGTAGATGCACCCGAAAGATATCTTTGCGTTCTTGCTCAGTTGGCAAGTTGAGAAAGAAGATCTCATCAAAACGACCTTTTCGCAGCAGTTCTGCTGGTAGGATTTGCACGTTGTTGGCCGTCGCCACGATAAAGACCGGAGTTATTTTTTCTTGCATCCAGGTAATTAATGAGCCAAAAACACGCCGACTGGTACCCGCATCACCATCGCTACCCGACGTGATATTGCCAAACGCCTTGTCAATTTCGTCGATCCACAACACACACGGCGCGATCGCCTCTGCCAGTTGAATCATCTGGCGCACACGGCTTTCACTTTCACCCACAATGCCGCCAAACAAGCGCCCCGTGTCGAGTCGTAGTAACGGTAAGCGCCATTCATGGGCGATCGTCTTAGCCGACAACGATTTACCCGTTCCCTGAATGCCGACCAGCAGCACCCCTTTAGGATTTGGAATTCCGTAGCGGCGGGCTTCCTCAGTAAAGGCATCCTGGCGCGTACGAACCCATAACTTGAGGTTATCTAACCCCCCTACATTCTTGAGCGACTCGCGGGCAGTAAAAAATTCGAGGATCCCTGTCTGGCGAATCGCCTGTTTCTTCTCCTCCAAAACCTCATCAATATCGGACTCGTTCACCTCTTGCTTAGCTGCCAATGCCCGTGCCAACACCCGCCGAATGCGCGATCGGCTCAATCCCTGACAGGCTTTCACCAACTGTTCACGCACCAAGCCTTCGAGCTGTAACTTCTCAGGGGCAACCACCTGATTAATCAAGCCGCTAATTTCTTGAGCATCTGGCAAGGGAAAATCAACAACGGTGATATCATCCGTTAACTCAGCCGGTAATTGAAAAGTAGGGCTAAGCAACATTAACGTTTTGCGGCTTCCTTTCAGTTCTTGAGCCAGGTTTTTCAACTCCCTTACAATTGGAGCCGATCGCTCATTCACTGTACCTGTTAAAAAAGGGTGCGGGTCACGCAGTAAAAAAATCGTCGGGTTTTGCTCTGGAGCCTTACTGACCCGACTGAGCGCGGCCATGAGTGAACCTTTGTCTGCTCCGTTATCTTCCCAGCCACGAGCAATGTCCCAACCTAGAATATGCCGCACCGGCTGAGACATTTGGGCAACTTGTTGCAGCACATTGGTGACTGGCTCTTCTTCAACCGCTACCAGGTAAAGCAGGGCATACTTGGCTCGAATCATGAGATCGAGCTGATGAACCAAATCTTGCGAATTAGCCATAACGCGCTTGCAAAGGTTTTATGCTTTTGTGAGCCTACCCAAATCTATCGCCATCCTAGCTGGATTTGACAGCAGGATCTTGCCAGTAACTGACTTGACAGGGCTGTAACGGCTACATCAATAAAGTCCAGCTATCGAGCCGATTCGCTACCGGCAGGTTCCTCAGAACTCGATTCTGACCTGGAACGACGCTCTGGTTTAAGTTCAGGCGCTAGGCTAGGCAACGTATCAAGCGATCGCCCAGACCCAGGAGTGAGCGGGATCGAATACCCATCACCCGGCGGGAGCGTTGGCAGAGTTTGCCCCGGCACAGGCACCAGGTTCGGATCCTGTTGATTTGAGTCAAGGCCCGGTTGATTGTTCTCGGCGGGTAGGGTCGCTAATGCCACGCGATCGCCCCCAACCTCGCGCATCAAATCCAACACTTGCACCACCTCATCATAAAGTGCGTTGCGTGAAGCATTGAGAACTAACAAACCTTGTGGTTGCTGGCGACGGTACTCTTGCAAGATCTGGCGCAACTGGAGGTTGTCAAACGGTTGGGGATTTTCGTTGACTAGTTTTGACCCCGACGGGGTTATCGTGACAACCAACATTTCACGGGCAGGAGTCGTGCTGGTTTGGGCTTTGGGTAACTCTAACTCAATGCCTTGCTGCCGCGTAAACTGCAACGCCGCCAAAATAAAGAAAATCAGAATGCAAAAAATAACATCAATCAGCGGAACGACTTGAATTTGGGCCTCTTCGGCTGGCGAATCAAGATGGATCTTCATACAGCTCTATTTCTAAAGATGGGGCAACCATACGCTAGCTACGATTCGGGTTTAACGGTCGGTTCTGGTTCCGGTTTGGAGCTTGCATCGGATAGGGGATTATTATCGCTCCAATGTTGGCGGTACATCATTTCTAGCTCATTACCAACCCGCCGAAATTGCTTCACCTGACCAAATAAAAACGCTTGAAAGAGGCGGTAAAAGCTAACCGTGGCGATCGCCACAATCAGCCCAGTTGCAGTACTAATCAACGCCTCCCCAATGCCGGTTGTGACCCCTGAGGTTGACGCTCGGCCAATATCTCCCAAACGAATCGATCCAAGTGAAATGATCAGACCAAGCACCGTTCCTAACAAGCCCAACAAAGGAGCCAGTGCGATCACCGCCTCCAAAACTTTGTCGCCTCGCCGCATTAATGACAATTCTTCATCAGCAGCCGACTCAAGCGCCAGCCTAAACACTTCAGGATTTGGTTCTCTGAGTTGCAGGGGGGCATAGAGAAATCGGCCAACAGGTTGTTCATACGCTCTGCGGGCTAACTCAGACGCAATGCCCCAATCGCGACGGGCAGCCTCTAGCACTTGATTGGCAACCGTCTGGCCTTTGGTCAAAACATTAAACCAAAACCATAGCCGCTCAATAATGACACTTAGCGCCATGATTGACAGCAACAGCAGGGGAATCATCGTCACCCCACCTTTTTGAAAAATTTCAACGATACTCACCGTTTCTCTCCTGCCAACGCACCTGCAATTCTTCTCTTGAATTTGAGCTGAATCCAGAAACCACCGCATTTTATCGGAAGCAGAACCGTTTTCAACGAAAAAAGCAGCTCTATCAAAATCTTGACGAACCTATCCAATCAAATTGATCTATTTAGGTCACTCTATTCCTAATCCTTAAGAAAATTGGGATCAATTCAACTGATCACCCCTCCCTATCTAGCCGCAAATCCGTATAATTTTGGAAGACAGTAGCCGATTGACTCGGTTTTGGAGCAAGTGAAGTTGCTGGACGTCATTTTTACGACATTCTCCTGTCACTTGCTTGTGTGTCTGTTAGGCTACGAGAAGAAGTGACAAGGCTACGCTTCAACGTGTTTAGCCTTCGTCCAACAAGTGGTCTTACCCCTGGTCAGCCCAAATCCTAAGAGCGGAGAACAAACATCTATGGCGATGATTGAGACGAAAACCGAACCCATGGTGCTCAACATGGGGCCTCACCATCCCTCAATGCACGGGGTCTTGCGGTTAATCGTCACCCTCGACGGCGAAAACGTGGTCGATTGCGAGCCAGTGATTGGCTACCTGCATCGAGGCATGGAAAAAATTGCTGAAAACCGCACCGTTGTCATGTACGTGCCCTATGTAAGCCGTTGGGATTATGCGGCAGGCATGTTCAACGAGGCAATCACGGTGAATGCTCCTGAAAAGCTAGCTGGCATTGAAGTACCCAAGCGGGCCAGTTACATTCGCGTCATTATGTTGGAGCTGAACCGCATCGCAAACCACTTGCTCTGGCTTGGCCCCTTTTTGGCTGATGTGGGAGCGCAAACCCCATTCTTTTATATCTTCCGTGAACGCGAGCTGATTTATGACCTATGGGAAGCCGCGACGGGCTACCGCATGGTGAATAACAACTACTGGCGGGTCGGAGGTGTTGCAGCCGACCTTCCCTATGGTTGGCTTGATAAGTGCGAAGACTTTTGTGATTATTTCTTACCCAAAGTTGACGAGTACGAGCGCCTGATCACCGATAACCCCATCTTCCGGCGGCGGGTCGAAGGGATTGGCACCATTAGCCGCGAAGATGCCATCAATTGGGGGCTATCGGGGCCGATGTTGCGTGGTTCTGGTGTTAAGTGGGACTTGCGCAAAGTTGACCACTACGAGTGCTACGACGACTTTGACTGGGATGTGCAATGGGAAACGGCAGGTGACTGCTTTGCCCGTTACATCGTGCGAATCCGGGAGATGCGTGAGTCAGTCAAGATTATTCGCCAAGCGATCAAGGCTATTCCCGGTGGGGCGTACGAAAACCTGGAAGCGAAGCGCATGTTAGAAGGCGCGAAGTCTGAGTGGAACGGGTTTGAGTTTCAGTACGTCGGCAAGAAGATTCCTCCTACTTGGAAGATTCCTGCAGGTGAGCATTACGTTCGCCTAGAAAGTGGTAAAGGTGAGTTAGGCGTCTTCTTAATCGGTAACGATAACGTCTTCCCCTGGCGATTCAAAGTACGGCCTGCCGATTTCAATAATCTACAAGTTCTGCCGCACTTGCTGCGGGGGATGAAGGTTGCAGATATTGTTGCCATCTTGGGCAGTATCGACGTGATCATGGGTTCGGTCGATCGCTAACCCTGTTTGAATCTCCGATCATTCTGATTAAAACCTCAAGCTCTACAGGGCTTGGGGCTTTTTATTTATGAAGGTGCGTTAGCTGTTTCGGGTTGGAAACGAGGAATTGTAATTGTAAATTGAGAACCCTGGTTGGGATGGGAATGACACACTAACTTGCCATGATGTTTGTCAGTGATGATTTGGTAGCTAATCGACAGTCCCATACCTGTACCTTTACCAATGGGTTTGGTTGTGAAGAACGGGTCAAACAATCGACGTTGAATTGTTTCGGGAATGCCTAAACCATTGTCAGAGATCGCAATTTGAGCCTGGTTATTACCAAGTAACTCGGTCTGAATCGTAATTGTTGGAGTGTAGAAATTGTCAGGTTCTTGATGCTGTTTTAAGCGCTCTTCTAGGGCATCGATCGCATTTGTCAAAATATTCATAACGACCTGATTTAACTGCCCTGGGTAACACTCAATTTCAGGTAGATCGCCGTAGTTTTTAATAACTTGAATACCTACGCGATCGCTCTTAGCTTTTAGCCGATTTTGCAAAATCATTAATGTGCTATCGATGCCATCATGCAAATTAACTTCTTTCATCTCTGCTTCGTCCATCCGAGAGAAGTTTCGCAGGGATAAAACAATTTTTTGAATGCGATCGGCCCCCACTTTCATGGAGCTTAGAAGTTTAGGAAGATCATCTTTCAGAAAATCGAGGTCAATTGATTTTAACTCTGCTTCAAGTGTTGCATTTGGGTGGGGAGAATGTTGTTGGTAAAGTTGCACAATCTGCAGCAAGTCTTGTATATATTCATCGGCATAATTCCAGCAATTCTCGATATGAGAATGATTCTCATAAAAACGTCCGGTTTTAACGTTTATGAATGGCTGAAACCCGCATTCTGCCGTTTATAACATTGAGTGCACAAGTCTTTAGACACTCTGGCTACAGTACAAATGTTTCAAAATGAGAATTGCTGGCATAATTCAAATTGCCGTAGATGAAATTCACCGGGTTATTAATTTCGTGAGCGATTCCGGCAACGAGTTGCCCTAAACTTGACATCTTCTCACTTTGAATCAGCTGTACCTGCGTATGCTGTAATTCTTGTAATGCTTGCGATAAATCATGGGCTTGTTGTCTAAGATTAGCCTGCGAAGCTTCTAATTCAGCTGTGCGTTGCTCAACCCGTGCTTCTAGTTGCTCGTTTAACTGTTGAAGGGCTTCTTTTGTTTGCTTACAAGCTGTGATATCGTTGCGAATTGCTACGTATTGGTAGGGTTTACCCCGATTATCAAGAAACGGCACAATTGTTGTATCAACCCAGTAAAATGAACCGTCTTTTGCGCGGTTTTTGACTTCACCACGCCATACCTTTCCCTGGGTAATTGTTTCCCACATTTTTATAAAAAACTCTTTGGGATGATAACCCGAATTAATAATTCGATGGTTTTGTCCAATTAACTCCCAGGGTGCATATTGTGAAATCTCGCAGAACTTTTCATTGACATAAGTAATAACGCCTACTCGGTCAGTAATCGCAACAATCGAAGACTGATCAAGGGCAAATTTAACATCTGCTAAATCCTTGAGCGATCGCTTGAGTGATTCTTCTGTATGTTCTAATTCAGCAACTCGTTGCCGCAGCATCAAAACTTCGTCATAAAATAATTCGCATTCTGCGGGCACAAGGGTTGAAGCATACTTTGACATGGCGTTAGTCATAGTTCAGGAGAAGGATTGGCTTATCGTTCCCGCTACCAAACACCTAAGACCAAAATGTTACGCTTCAACATAGAGATTTAACTTCCTATACAAATATTTTGCCTGTCTAAAAAACGATTGTTGCTAATATTACGAGTCCTAAGAAGTTATACCTATTACTGATAGATTTCAAATCTAAATAGCTGACTAGAACTGGATTTCTGAAGCGGCTTTTCTAGAAAATGAGACTTTCTCACTTGAGTTTTTTCATTAGTTAGAGTGCGATCGCGAGAAAGACAAGACCTTGGGGGTAAGAACCCGAAATAAAAAGTGAGGATAATGAGATTGACAAAGCATTTTAAGTGCCATTAATACGGTTCTTCCCCTACGAAGGGAGAGCAATCTCCCAAAGACAAGCAGTTTTCAATTTGCGAGGATGTGATTGTTGAAGGAGGGACACAATCCATGAAAGAAACATTCCTGAGCTGGTATCGCAACGTTCTCCGTAACCCCAAATATCGCTGGTGGATTATTGGCGGTTCTCTGCTCTATTTAATTAGCCCGTTTGACATTTCTCCTGACTTTATTCCCGTCGTTGGCTGGATTGATGATGGACTAGTCGCCACCCTATTAGTCGCAGAGCTGTCTGATCTGCTGTTAACCCGTCTAAGAGGTCGTAAAGAAGGCGCAGAGGATACGACAACGGTTACAGATGGTAATACGGTTGATGCTCAAGTCGTTGATGTGGATCCGATCGCGGCTAAGTAATAAACGACATCTGCGTGCAAAAGTTAGAAAATCTTTGCCCTCGCTTTGTGTGAGGGCTTTCAAAAATATCGCTTTGGTTAGAACGCTTAGGCGAGGGTTGATTTCTCAAAGTGAGGTCTGGAGCAGCGTTCAGGCTCGCCTCTGCTACGTTGCACGTAACCGATAAATTCCAAAAAAAAGGGGCTGTAACAGCCCCTTTTTGATTAAGGATTCAATGCTTTCGCTCTAGGCATCTGCATCAATGCGAGCGTAGAAAATGCCACGAATCTTAACTTCCAAAGGTTCTTTAGAACCCATATCTGTTTCCGAGGGCTGAATGCTCTCAAAGTTGCCACCAATTTCGCCAGTGCTGCTGTCAACTTTGGTCACTTGCAGCGAGATCCGACCTTTATCAAGTTGGAACCGCTTCACGTTTTCCTTAGCTAACTCTTCAGCGTCAGCCGAAGCAGGCAATGCAACCGCGTTATCATAACCAGTGGTCAGACCACGACCTTTTGGATCGAGGAAGTTAGAGGTGCGGTAAGAAGGCACTTTAAACTCCCCTTCAAAGTCGGTTGATGAGTTAACCGCATTCAAACCGGATTGAGTGGTTGCAACTAAATTTTTGATTGTAAACAAGAAAGGAACCCGCTCACCCCCAGGCAACTGTACCGTGACAGCCTGGAAGTCAATGCCATCTTCTTCAACGAAGGTGAGGCTACCATTTGGGTTTACTTTTAGTTTGCCTTGCACCGCTTCAATTGAAGAAGTGTAACGAGTCATCACCTTAGTGGGCAAAAACTCTGCTTTAGCCCGCTTATTAGCGGCTTCTTCTTTAACGAAGATGTTGATGGGCTGCAAGCACAAGTCGGTCAGACGGTAGGACTTGTCACCCTCCAGGCTAATGGAGCCACGGCTCGTTTCTTCAAGTTGGGGGCAGGTATTGGCTAGACCTGTGCCACGAATTTGCTCATAAGTTAAGTTTTCACGGGAGCTAACTCCTGCGTAGCTTGCCTTTGAGAAACCGAGGAAGCTAAAGCAGAAGGCTAAGAGTGCAACAACGAGAGCGCGGTATCTCATGAATAACCTCAAACCTCTATTCGACAGGGGATGTTTACTATTGCCAGTGCATTTTGGAATATTTTGCTGATGCGATCGCCCAACAAATTGACTATTAGAAAGCCATCTAAAATAAGGCGGCTCACGGATCTTAGTCCCAAAAATGGAAAACTAATCATTCACCGACAAAGATTTTTAAACTCGCATCCTAAAAAGATGGCTCAGTAAGGATGCGGTAAGTCTTAACTGCATTCTACACGGCAATGGAACCCTTTCTGTGACTGCCTAAGAAATCGGATTTTGAGGGGTTAGATTATTTCAAATGTGATGCTGAGCGCTGCCGTTTGCGTAGTGTCTACTAAATGGGTTTCTGCGGTGACAGGAGTGGTTGCAGTTGCCGACCGGGTTGGGCTGAGATCCGCAAGCAAATCGTTGACCACATCAACGGGTTCTGCCAAACTGACTGGCCCTCGTGTCTGCCCACCCCGACTGGCAATACTTTGTAACGCTTTCATCGCTTTACCAAACGGGGCTGTGCTAGCGAGAATGAGAACTTCAGTTGCACCCTTTGGCTCCTGCGTCACCAGTGAAAAGCCATCCTTGGTCGGGTTTGGTAGCTGCAAGCTGCCTTTAGCTAGAATTCGCATGGCTTCGTCGGATTCTGTCCAACGATTGGGAAACAGAACGGCCATTTCACCGTCTGAATTAATCCCTAACACGCTGAGGTAAAGATCTTGCGCTTCGTTATTTTGAATCTGAAATTGGATGGCTGTCTTTAACGGTAATTGAGGATTTAGGTTGGCGACCGGGGGTGCGGGTGGTTTTTGAGTGCCTCGCACAGTAAATTGGCTCGCAAGCAACTGTTGCTTGCCGACGGGTTGCATCGACACCGCAACATTCAGCCGGGAAGCATTAGAGTTGAGCGTTAACTTGACCAAGCGGGCCGCCAGCAGTGCTTTAAATTTGGGTTGTAATCGAGTCAGGCCTTGAGCGATCGCCTCTTTTGTAGCTCCAAACGACCCCGGAATCGGTTCTAACCCCGGCGTAAATAAGCCTAAGCTGCCCACGGGTGGAACTTCAGGCAGTTTTTGCGATCGCAACTGTCCCGCATACTCTGGAGTAACCCGCGCCAAAATATAGTGGACTTCCCCAGCCTTTAACGACTTGGTTTGCACGCGTGGGGTGCGGCTGAGAATCGCTTGCGCTTGCTCCAACTCATTGCCCAACGAGGGGTCAAGCCCGACGATCAGAGAGAAGTTTGTCGGCACGCCCCGCATCTGCTCTTGCAGCAGCCCGCCCGGTTTGACATCGCCTTGAATCAGTTGCCCGCGTCCAACTAAACCATCCCGCGATCGCAACACAATTTGTCCGAGTGATTTGCCACTGGCATCAACAGCCGCCAGCATGGCATTTTTATCAAACGCAACCAGACTTTCGGGAGCCAAACCACCCAGCCAGACCTCTGCTGTATTACCTGAGACTTTAGTAATCACCGCTTCAGCAGGCACCGTTGTTTTCTCGACAAAGAAAATCGGCTTTTGCTCGTTGTTGCTGCCGGGTTTGACCTCAAATTGAGGTTCTTGGTTGCTAGAAGAAACCTTTGTCGTATTGCGAGCCACACTAGGTACTGTATTAATCACCGTGGCACGCCCTGTTTGCTGCCAGAGGTACTGTGTCATTAGATAGGTAAAAGCACCTGCATAAAACTCACTAAACGGGGCATCTGCGGCTAGTTGGTCGCGCCTTGCAGAAGCGATGACAGTTCCTTTAGCAACCCCTTTGCGTCGTTGTGCCTTGTACGCAGCCGGGGAGAGATTGAGTTTTGCAAGCCACTGTTTTTGGTAGTCAAATTCTTCTGGGTCAGCCGAGATGCTGCTGCCACCATCGCGCGATCGCACCCGCATAACTCCCCGCGTCCCACCACCAGAATGGCAACTATCTAACACCGCGGTGACATTCTCTGTTTGGAGAGCTGCCATCAACAAAAACAGCGTGTGACCCATGATGTCTTTCACCGTTCCCCCCTTGGCAGGAAACTCGAGCGGCAACACGCTATCTACTGGCACAAAGGTGCTGTTGAGGCCATCGGGCGTGTCCTTATCTGGATCAACAACCTGAGAACCATGCCCCGAATAGTGGAAAACCACCACATCCCCCGGTTTTGCCTGTTGAATCAAATGCGTTTCAAAAGCGGTCAGAATACCCTTGCGAGTCGCTTGCCCATTCGTCAGCGTCAAAATGTCTTTGGAATTAAACCCAAACCGGTGAATCAATAGCTGTCGTTGCAACTCCACATCCGTCACACATCCCTGGAGAGCCGACAGATTACTGCTTTCGGGATACTCATTAATCCCAACTAAGAGAGCCAACTTGCGCGGAGTGCTTTGAGCCAAGGCTTGAGCGTAGCGATCGCCCTTTTGCATCACCTCCCATTGGTTTAGACCAAGAGTGGCAAGGGTGGCACCTGCAGCATGGAGAAAGTAACGACGATGCATAGCAACACAGTAAATGGCGAAGAACTAGACGTATTTCAATTTTGTTTTGAGCCTCTATCTTAGGTGTGATGCAGATCATGCGGGGATCTTTGAACTATCACACCAATGACTCCGAAATGCATGACATAACAATGGTAGCTAATCCGGTCAATTGCTCGTCGCCTCCGATTCGCCCCCTTATCCTGAGGTCGTTATGTCTGAATCTGCATCCAAAAAACGTTCCGCCGCCCTACATGCGATCGCCATTACGGTCACAATCGCGATCGCCTCTGGTTACATCCAACTCCCCTCACTAACTGCCGCCTTCTCCTACACCTTCAACACTTTGACCCAATTTGGAAAATAGTTGGCTCAAGTGGCTTATTTCTTTGAGAAGCACAGGCGTAAACACGTTATCGTCTGCCCCTGTTGAAACCCAGCAATTCTCATTTTGAAACATTTGTACTGAAGTCAGAGCCTCTAAAGGCTTGTGCGCTCAATTTTATGAACGGCAGAATGGGTATTCCAGCCATTGATAGCTGTTCAAAATGAATATTTTTGTGAGAATTATTCTCATACTGAGAATTGCTGGTTGAAACCCCTTAAGCTTCTTTCGCATCCATTCAAACTCAATCAGGAGCCAGAAACCCGTTTGTGAAAACGTCTTCTGACTCCTGCATGACCAATTCTGACAATATTGGGCTTGTAATTGCTACTGGTTCCAGCGCAGGGCGGCTTCGGCAATGCGACGTCCATATTTTTCGGCTGTGAGGCGATCGCCGGAGTCAAGCGCTGCATCGGCTTTCCCCATCGTCATTGGGCTTTGACCCATAACCCCCAAAAAGGCACCCAAACGGTTCACCCCATCATCATTACCAAAATAGAAGCTGGGCAACTCAGATTGACCAATCCAAACCATTCCATGCTGGGCGGCATTGATTGACAAGTAAAGCAGAGTGCCCTGTTTATCACCACTGAGCGAGCTTGAGTGAGTAAAACCTCCGGCAATTTTATCTTTCCAGCTTTGGGCAAACCAGGCTTCACTCGCTGCATCAATAAATGCCTTAAATTGAGCCGCTACCCCACCCATATAAGTTGGAGAGCCAAAAATAATGGCATCGGCGGCCGCAAGTTTGGCTAGCGTTTCGTCGTCTTTCCAGCGTCCATTCACAATTTGCTCGCCTGTGATGCGAAGTAAGTCAACCGCCGCTCCCGGAACAGTAGCAACACCGTTGGCGATCGCTTGCGCCATTAGATGAGTATGACCTGACCCAGAAAAGTAAACAATTGCAACCGTCGCCATAATCACCTCGTTTGGATTGAAAGTTTACGGGACAAGTTAGATACTAAAAGTAACTACTTACGAAAGTAAAGTAGAAACTTTTAAGTAACTAGCCAAAAGTTTGGTTAAACTACAATGGCCCGTGTCTCAAAAGAAGAAAGTCCCTGTCCGCTCAGCATTTTGGTGGGCGTTCTCTCTGGCCCCTGGACGCTTTACATTGTTTGGGTGCTATCCACCAATGGGGCAACCCGATTTGGGGAGCTAAAACGTCGGGTTGAAGGCATCTCAACCAAGATGCTGACAGAGCGCCTGCGCCTACTAGAGCAAGAAGCGCTCATTTATCGCCATTACGAACCAACTGTGCCGCCTCAAGTCACTTACGGTTTAACAGATCGCGGCAAAGAGTTAGTCGGTATCCTCAATCAACTCAATGACCTGGCTCAACGCTGGTATGGTCAACCAGATGTCGCTCAAGTCGGTTGTACATTTGTGGACACCGTGGAAACCGCTGCAACCGATGCAATTCGCTAGTAGCTCGCCAAAAGAACTTTGCAGGTTCGATCGTGACTGAGCCATTCGTCATTGGTCATTCGTTTTCTCTACTTGGCAAAGTTGGCTTGGCAGACCACTAGCGACATTTTGCTTGGCAGACCACTAGCGACATTTTGCCAACTTTGAGCCAGAGCTACGATTTTCTCGGTCCAATCCATTCAAAGGAATGGCGATACACTAAGAAAATCGGCTCAAAGGTAGACCTATGGTGCGGTTGAAAGTTTGGCAATGGGTTGTGCTGTCGGCTCCGATCGCGGCGATCGTCCTGTTTCTGCTGATTACCGCTGGGATCCAGATTCACGCGTGGGGGATTAACTGGATCTGGGCGATTATCACGGTGGTGTTTGTTGGTTGGCGCTGGTTACTCGTGAAGTGGACGCAGCCCGCCTTTACCGAAATGCAAGCCGCGATCGCCGAGGTCACCGAAGAATTAGAAGCACTCCCAGCCGATAGCGTTCAACAAGGCGTGATGAGTCAGGCGGCTGAGGCGGCCCTCCAACAAATTTTAGAAGAGTCGCGCTCAGACCCACCCGTTTGGGAAGACTGGGGTATTTTTGGTAAACGCTGTCAGGCTATGGTTACGGCGATCGCCCATGTTTACTATCCTGAAGTGGAGCATCCATTTCTTAGCATCTATGTGCCGCAAGCCTATGCGTTATTGCGGGGCACTGTCGATGATATGGCACTGTGGATGGAGAAACTGGCTCCTGTTTTAAATCAAGTCACGGTGGGTCAGGCTTTTCAAGCGTACCAGACCTATCAAAAACTAGAACCTTCAATGCGTAAAGTCTGGCGCGTGATGAACTGGTTGCAATGGGTACTTAATCCGGCAGCAGCAGTCGCTCGAACGGCAACCCAAAAATCAGGTAATCGGGCCAATCGAGAATTGTTGACGAATCTTGGGGGATTGTTACGAGAAGCGGCTTTGCGCAACTTGGGGCAACAGGCGATCGCGTTGTATGGGGGTACTGCTTATCCGGGTGTTGCTTTTTCAGAGACAAAGTTGCCAGACCTACCCCAAACCCGGACTTTGCAAGAGATTTTGGCGCAAGCACAGCCCACTGAGGTGGTCGCCCAGAAACCTGTCAGCATTTTGCTCGTCGGACGCACAGGCGCCGGAAAAAGTAGCCTGATCAACACCTTGTTTTCAGAAAATCGGGCAGCCGTCGATGCTTTGCCCAGCACCGTAGACTTGCACGCCTATCAGTGGCAGGCCGCTGGTGGAGAAACCCTGACGTTGTGGGACAGTCCTGGATATGAGCAAGTTGAGCGCGAAGATTTGCGCGACCAGGTACTTGATGCCATGCATCAGGCTGATCTGTTGTTGCTCGTGAATCCGGCGACGGATCCGGCTCTGCAAATGGATGCGGATTTTTTGAAAGAAGCGAAAACGATCGCAACAAACTTGCCCACGATCGCAATTGTGACGCAGGTTGACCGTCTGCGCCCGTTTAAGGAATGGACACCACCCTATGACTGGCGCTTTGGCGATCGCCCCAAAGAAGTGAGCCTACGTGAAGCCGTCAATTATCGAATTGAGATGCTCGGTGACTACTGCGATCGCGTCTATCCCTTAGTGACAGGCGACCAAAACCTGGGACGAGTCGCCTGGGGGGTCGATGACTTGTCAATTGGTTTACTGGATGCGATCGCGCCTGCGAAGCAATTGCGGTTAGCTCGGTTCTTCAAAAACTTAGAGGCTCGCACCCTTGCCGCCGCTAAAATCATCCACGATTACACCTTTCAAATGACGACGCAGCAGGGGATCGCCGCGCTCCTTAAAAGTCCGGTTTTGATCTACTTATCCAACCTGACAACGGGTTCGCCTGCGCTCGCCTACGTCTTGCTGGAAAAAATACCTGTCGAAAATTTACCTGTGGTGATTGGCAAATTACAGATGGCTTATGACCTGTTCAACTTATTGAGTGAGAACAATCCCAACGCGCGTAACTTTGACTTGCGCACAATTTGGGGACTTTCACAACTTATGGATGCGCCTGCAAACCAGAGCGCATGGGCGTTTGGCCACACTATGACCGAGTACTGGACACAAAATTTAAAGCAAGAACAATTACGCGATCGCTACTACTTTTACCTCAAACAAGCTCCTGCTGATCAGGTAGCGCTGAGTTAAGGGCGATCGCCGTTGGAAAAAGAGCCGGAAAATACGGGTAATTTTTGTATCTGATCACAGAATTTGCTGTTAACATGCTGCTTGCTGGGTTTGCGTCGCATGTTTCTTAATCGATCCATTGCCTCATTTCACCTCTAAGCGCCTAAACTGAAGATACTTTACATGAGTAGTTCAAGCGCTCTCCTTTCGTTCATTTTTCTGGGCGCATCTAGTACTTGAAATGGTTCAACCTAGTCCTTGTAAACACTGATTACAAAACGCCTGTGAAGTCATCCAAACCCGTTCCTCCTAACGCCAGACCGCGCAAGCCTCTTCCTAAGAAGCGCGTAAAAAAGAAGAGTGGACGCTGGATGCCTGTTTCTTTGGGTTTAGCAGGGGTTGCCTTAATTTCGGCAACAGCTGGGGCGTTTTTTGCGGTCGGGTTGACTAGCACACCTCTGATGCAGCGCCAATTGAATGCGGATGAAGCATCGATCTTTTCAAAGGGCGATCGCATTTCGAGTCGCAACCTGCAAATGCCAGAGTTGACGCGTCCAGTCAACATTTTGGTGTTGGGCACCAAAGTTTTAACCTCAGATGTTAAAAATCCCCCCAAAGACCTGAAAAACCTCGGTTATCACGCACTGGTTAACTCGTTTGATGGGCTGACCGACACTATGCTGTTGTTGCGGTTTAACCCCGCTACTAAAAAGCTGGTTGTTCTTTCAATTCCGCGAGACACCCGCACTGAGATTCCGGGGCGAGGCATCGACAAAATCAACTCAGCGAATGTTCATGGTGGGCCAGCACTATCGGCGCGATCGGTCAGTAACCTGTTGGGTGGGGTGGGTATTGACCGCTATGTCACGCTGAATGTGCAAGGGGTTGAAACGTTAGTTGATGCTTTGGGTGGGGTCACGGTCTATGTGCCCAAAGACATGAAATATCAGGATGACAGTCAGCACCTTTACATTAATCTTAAAGCCGGAAAACAACACCTTAATGGGGCACAAACCCTGCAATTGCTGCGTTATCGCTACGATCGCTATGGCGATATTGGGCGCATTCAGCGACAACAAATGGTGATGCGGGCCTTGATGGAGCAAAGCCTCAATCCAGCTATACTTGGACGCTTACCTAAAGTGCTGTCTGTGGTGCAGTCTTATGTAGACACCAACCTCAGCGTTGAGGAGCTAGCAGCCCTGGTTGGCTTTGCAACTCAAATTGATCGTCAGGATGTACAAATGCTGACCGTGCCAGGCTCGTTTAGTGACACTCGGCGCAGCAAGGTTAGCTACTGGCTCCCTTCGAGCAATCGCATCGAGACGATGATGGCGCGGTATTTTGATTTTGGCACCGCACCGCAAGCAGAAGATTTATTGAGTGCGCGGATTGCAATTCAAGACAGTACACGTCAGACAGGCAGCACCGAGTTTTTGCTTGAACGCCTGCACGCCGCTGGGTTTAGCCGCATCACCAGTGACGAAACCATTCGAGAGCCGCTCAAAGTCACACGCATCATTGCTCAACAGGGTGATGAAGATGCCGCTCGCACAGTCCGCGAGGCGCTTGGGTTTGGCGAGATTCGAGTTGAGAGTACGGGCAGCTTAGAATCTGACATTACCATTCAGCTTGGCCGTGACTGGGAGCAATTTTCTCAGAAACAAAGCAAGCAACCCGATCGCCCTGGTTTGAACACCGCAAGCAGTTCTAGTTACTAAAATAGTTACAAAAATTATTGTTTTATTCTTCGGCCTAAAACGACGGTTCGATGCGATTGTAGGTGCCAAAAATAGATGTTGTTTCCTACAATCAGTGGTTTATAAAGGCTCTCTCAGTTTCAAGAATTTGGGAATACTAGGGACACATAAGTAGATGCTTCCTAAAAGGTTTTAGCGATCGCCCTAGCGGAGGTCGCTTTTTCTTGGTTTGTGTGATCGCCCGATTTGAATGGCAGAAAGGCAATCGTGGGTTCTGCCGATTTCCACTTCTGAGGAATTGTGACGCACATCATTGAGGGGGATGAGTTCAAGCATCGACTCCGTTGATCAGGATAGGGGCAAAGAGCGATCTGCATCGGGTTTGAGCGTGCCCAAATTCACCTCTGGAAGAGTAATTGCGTCACCTGCTTAATCAAATAAAAACCGCATGATAAATGTCATCGGGCAAGTGCCCCCACAACTAAAGGAGACAAGCCTTATGACTCTCACATTTCTTGGACAGCCCTACGAAACAAACGAGATCGAGATTTCTCCACTTCCATCTGAGCAAACAGGTCGATACCGGGGTGCTAGCACTCGGTTTTCAACCAGCCGTGTTGCTCCTCGTGCTAATGTTCAACTGATCTACCGAGGGGTTTCTTACGCCCGTTAATCCTCTCACAACTGATACTCAAACTTTTTCTCAGCAGTGCTGCCCCTCATTCCGTGAGGGGTTTCTTGTTTTAGGAAGCAGCCTCATCCGCGATCGCGCCTAAACTTGCTAAGACCAGAGCTTAATGAACTTCAGCCAGAGCCTTGATTGCAAAAATATGCTCAATCACTTCCTCAACAATTTTGTCGGGGGTTGATGCACCCGAAGTAATGCCAATCGTGATTTTGCCACCGGGAAGCCAGGGGTCTGCGACTTCTAGATCTTGACCGAGGGGCTTATGCTCAACTCGATTCCCTGGCCCGATGCGATCGGGACTATCGATGTGGAACGAGGGAATCCCCCGTTCGATCGCAATTTCTTGTAAGTGCGTTGTGTTGGAAGAGTTGTAGCCTCCCACGACCACCATTAAATCAATCGATTCTTCAACCAATTGGAACATGGCATCTTGCCGCTCTTGAGTGGCGTCGCAAATCGTGTTGAAGCTGAGGAAATGATTATTTAACTGAGCCGGACCATACTTGCGTAGCATTGTGTGCTCAAACAACTTCCCAATCTGCTCTGTTTCGCCCTTGAGCATGGTGGTTTGATTGGCGATGCCAACCCGTTCTAAATCGCGATCGGGGTCAAACCCAGCTGAGCAAGCATTGGCAAACTTCGCCATAAATTCTGCTCTGTCGCCACCATTCAAGATGTAGTCGGCCACATACTCGGCTTGCTTCAAGTTCAAAACAATCAGGTAGGTACCCGCAAAAGAACTGGTTGCGATGGTTTCTTCGTGGTTGTACTTACCGTGAATGATGGAGGTGTATTCTCCCTTCTTATGCTTTTCAACTGTGTTCCACACTTTAGACACCCAGGGGCACGTGGTATCTACAATGGTGCAGCCGCGATCGCTCAACAGTTGCATTTCTTGCACACTGGCACCAAACGCAGGCAAAATCACCACATCACCCTGCGTCACAGGCGAAAAATCTTTTTGCCCTTCCACAACCGGGATGAAGTTGACTTCCATTTCACGCAGTCGCTGATTCACAGAAGGATTGTGAATAATTTCATTCGTGATCCACAACCGCTCAGAAGGGAAATGTTGTCGAGTTTCATAGGCCATTGCGACGGCCCGCTCAACCCCCCAGCAAAACCCAAAAGCCTCTGCCAGACGAATTGTGACCTCACCACGAGTCAGCGTGTAGCCATTTTCTCGCAGCTGCTGAATCAGTGAACTCTGATACTCGGTTTGCATCTGACCTGCGACAGCTTCATCATGCCCAAAACCTTTGCGATGATAGTTTTCTGAGTGATTGAGCGATCGCTTAAATGCTTTCGTATCCATTCAGCCCGCGTCCTTACAATATGCGTGTATCGTCAACGATTTAGATTGCTTCCATCATAGAACGCCAGCGCAAACCAATCAAAAATGCTGTGATAACATTCCCAAAAGTCAGCGATAGATAAAAACATTTGATCGCGACTAAGAATTTAACCAGAATTGATGATCAAGAAGCAGCCGACGTTCTACTAATAGATTGCATTCTGCGCTACAAATTTCATCGCTATGTAGCTAGACAAACGTTCGCTTGTATGCTGGTTGCCTTTAATTAATTCGGCTATAATTTGCACAGCCCAAAGTCCAGTTTGGATATTGATTGCCATTCAGCTTCTGTCTTGCGCTCGCAGTCAGCCTCTGCTGGCTTCAATTTCTGAAGGGCTTGTTTAGCGCGTTAGGTTTGGAGAAAAGCGTGACTATTTACGTTGGAAACTTGTCTTTTCAGGCAACTGAAGACGACTTGCGTGAAGTTTTTGCCGAATACGGTGAAGTTGTTCGCATCAGCCTGCCGACTGACCGGGAGACTGGTAAAAAGCGAGGTTTTGCTTTCGTCGAAATGAAAGATGAAGCAAGCGAAGATGCTGCGATCGCTGAGCTAGATGGAGCCGAATGGTTAAATCGAGAGCTACGCGTGAACAAGGCCAAGCCCCGCGAACCTAGAAATGGTAGCCGCGCTATGTAGCTAATAGCGTCTGGCGATCGGCAAAAGTTGGCAGAATTAGGGGTCTACCTCTAGATAGCTGCTGTGGATGCACGCCTCTTCTGCTTGGCATTTGAGTTTTTCTTGCCTCCTCAGTTCCTCATTTTGAGGAATCGAGCCGTTCAGCAATCTAAAAGATTGAGAACTGGGGCTAGATGCAACTTGCTCAGGTCAAGTTAGGGGATATTTCCATCCGGCAGCTTAACGGAGGTAGAGCCTTTTGCGGCATACTGATGTTTCCGCAAGCAAAAACACGCAAATTTTTAGAGAATTGCTTAACTGAGATCTTGCAGCATTCTCAATAAGCCGATTCTAAGCGAGGTTTGAGGTCAATATCGAACCCAAAATGAGCCGCAATATCAGCGTGAGATTGGATGCGTTTGAGTAACTGAAACCAGATAATCGA
>Ga0209172_10001541_pt1 | contig 47855 bp, 37 predicted proteins | sample LarsenN4metaG_FD_184113 | JGI IMG/M metagenome (GOLD analysis project Ga0209172, IMG submission 184113) | Hot spring sediment bacterial and archeal communities from British Columbia, Canada, to study Microbial Dark Matter (Phase II) - Larsen... ... | reverse complement strand
TCTAGGCTGCGCAACCTCAGCGATTCAGGCTTTCGGCGTTTTGGCTGGGGAGGGGTCTTGCGTCGCGTGGGCATGCGTCAACTCCTTAAGTTGCGTTGCTCCACTAAAAGTACACGCCGTGCACCGAAGCGCGACCGACCCCGGGGGCGGCCCGACCCCCGGCATCCGCTCAAGGGGCGGGAAGACCGGCGAGGGCGGTGGGAGGGTCGCCTTTAGGCGCGGCGCGCCAGCTCGCTGGCATAGCGGCGGCCCAGTTGGTCGCGGTGTGCCGCGGCCCACTCCGTGAGGGCGGTGGACCCGGCGGGCGGCGCGTCCACGAACAACAGGCCCGCCATGAGGCCGCGCATCTCGTCTCTGGTGATCACGACGTCGTCCAGCACCAGACCAAGCGCCGCGCCGAAGCCGTACGCCAACGCGGGCGGCACCCGGATGAGCGGCCGCGGGCGCTCGATGATCCGGCCGATGGTTTCGACCAGGTCCCGGAACCGGAACGTCTCGGGTCCAATCGCCTGAACAATGACGTTGTCCGAGGCCGCGCCGTGACGCACCGCGAGCGCCGCCAGATCGTCCACGTAGATCGGTTGGAGCCGGTACTGGCCGTCGCCGAAGATCCCGAAGACCGGGAACCGCCGCAGCATCCAGGCGATGTTGTTGATGAGGATGTCTTCCTTGCCGAACAGGACCGTGGGCCGGAGGATGGCGTACGAGAGGCCCGACGCCTGAAGCGCCGCTTCCAGCTCGGCCTTGCCGCGGAAGTACTCGAACGGCGACGTGGGGGACGGGTTGGTGATGCTCACGTGGACCACCCGTTCCACGCCCGCCCGGCGGGCCGCCTCGAACAGCGCCAGCGTGTTGCGCACCGCCCGGGCGTAGGTGAAGCGGCGATGATTGAATCGAACCCAATAGGTGTTGTACAGGACCCGCACGCCCCGCAGGCTCTCCGCCAGCGCGTCGGGACGCTCGAACGCCAAGGGAAAGCGCCGGATGCGGCCGGCAAAGAGGTCTGCGGCGGGGGTCGAGTTGGTGAGCGTGATGACCTCGTGGCCCGCCGCGAGCAGACGTTGCGCGATATAGCGGCCCGAGTAGCCGAAGGCGCCGGTAACGGCGTGGCGGACCGGAGGGGTCAACCGCGCGCTACTTCTTGGGAAGCGTCAGCGCCACGAGCGAGGTGTTGGCTCCCGCACCGGTTGCGAAGACGATGTACTGCCGGCCCTGGTGCAGGAAGGTCATCGGCAGCGCGGTGGTGCGCGACGGGATCTTCACCGCTCCTATCTGCTTTCCCGTGGCCTTGTCCACCGCGTACAGCTGCGGCGGGTTGTCCTGCCCGTTCCGTCCGGTGCCGTAGATCAGCAGCGTCTTGGTGACGATGACCTGCGCCTGGCCCCGTCCGGGCTGGGGTGGAAGGGTCACGCCCGCGAACAGCGGCGAGTTGCTGGTGACCGGCACCATGGTCCCGTTGGGGATCCACCACGCCTTCTCGCCGGTCTTCATGTCGTAGGCGGTAATGCCGCCCAGCTGCTTGGGCTTGAGGATCGAGACGCCGCCGATGCTGGACATGCCGGCCCGGCCCTCGAACCCGCCGCCCCGGCCGCCCGTCGGTGGCGCATAGCCCGGCGGTGGCGGGAGGGCGCCCAGAAGGCCGCAGTTGTCGCGCGGCGAGCTGTAACGGAATTCGGAGCAGGGGTCCTTCTGCACCCGAATGGTGGAGATCCCGCTCTGCGACCCCACGTACATCATGCCGGTCTCCACATCCACGGCGGCGCCGCCGTCGATGTTGACGCCGCCGCTCGCGCCCGGCGCGTACCACGAGCAGCGGTACCCGCTGGGCGCCGTGCCGTCGGTGGGCGACGCCGGGATGTAGTACGGACCCATGCGGCACTGCCGCGCGACCTTCAGGGCCGAGTCCTTGATGGCGGGCGTGTAGTCAATGAGGTCGTCTTCCTCGAGGCCCTGGTGCGAATAGGGCGCCGGTTTCGTGGGGATGGGCTGCGTCGGCGACGTCTGTTCGCCCGGCACCTCGCTCTGCAAGACCTTTGTCTCGACGATGGGCCAGATCGGCTCCCCGGTGGCCCGATCGAACACGTACATCCAGCCTTGCTTGGTGGTCTGCGCGATGATCTTCCGGGGCCGCCCGTCAATCGTGACGTCCAGGAGGTTCGGCGCCATGGGGGTGTCATAATCCCAGATGTCGTGGTGTACCATCTGGAAGTGCCACTTGCGTTGGCCGGTCCTGGCGTCGATCGCCACCAGGCTGTTCCCGAACAGATTGTCCCCGGGACGATGCCCCCCGTATTCGTCCATGAGCGGCATGCCCACCGGGATGTACACCAGGTTCAGCTCCGGGTCGGCGGAGTACGTGGCCCAGGCGTCGTTCTTGCCCACGCCCTCCGTCCCGATCTTGGAGCCGTTCTTCCAGGTTTCGGCGCCGAACTCGCCCGGCTGCGGGACCAGGTTGAACTTCCACAGCTGTTTCCCGGTGCGCACGTCGAAGCCGCGAATGAACCCGGGGAGGTTGCGCACCCGAATGGGGTAGTAGCCGTGAATCGAGGAATTCCCCACGACGATGACGTCGTTGACCATGATCGCGGGTGAGCTAATCGCGATCTGGCCGTAAACCGGATCGATGCCGATGGTGCCGTCGGCGCCGGTCTTGGTGACCGGGTCCCACTTCTCACCGGGGCGCGCCCGGCGGTAGGGCGCGGCGTCGCTGATGATGAGCGGGCCGGAATCGTCCACCGCCAGCGGCACCAGCGGCAGCCCCAAGCCGTCCATCAAGTCCACGATGCCGTTCGTCCCGAACTTGGGGTCCGGGATCCCGGTCTTGGCATCCAGTGACGCCATGTGGTAGCCCGGCGTCGCCACGATCACCCGCTCCTCGCGTCCGTCGGTCCAGTAGGTGAGCCCTCTCCCCGCGAACTGGCGCGGCGCTTTTTGCCAGCGGATGCCCTCATCCAGCCGCCACATCCACAGCGTCTCGCCGGTCGCAGGATCGATCGCCAACGCCACGCGGCGGGTGGTGGCGACGGTGAACAGCCGGCCGTTGGCGTAGAGCGGCGTGGCCCGGTAGTACTCGTCGCTCCCGAACGCGCCCGCGTTCCACTGCCACGCGACCTGGAGCGAATCGAAGTTCGAGGCGTTGATTTGGTCGAGCGGGGAGTACCGCGTGCTCCACGCGTCGGCGCCCCAGACCCGCCATTCGCCGGGTACGTTGCCCCGCACCAGGGCGGGCCCCTGCTGGGCGTTGGAGGGCGCCGGGAGCATCGAAAAGACGGCCAGCACCGCCGTACTGATTGGGCCGCGAGTCGTCAACTGTTGCGCCATGTCCAGTCCCCTTCTGGGCGTTCAGGAAGCAGCCTTCGAGGCGTCGCCGCGGGTCGAAGTGCGTCGCGTTCGGTCGGGCCGGCAATCGCCGAAGGGTTGAGGGCCAGCGGCTCAATCTACCCCTCAGCCGAGACGGGGCAATCCGGCTGCGGTTTCGCGGATCAGGACCCAAGCGCGCTCGACGTGCCGTCGCTCGGTGTAGGTGCCGCCGATCGCCATCCGGAGCACGACCTTACCGTCCAGCCTGGTGTGAATCAGGTACATCCGGCCCGACGCGTTGAGCGCATCGCGCAGCCGTTCGTTGGCCTCGTCGCCCGCCTTGAGCCGGAAGCAGACCAGATTGAGCGGCACCGGCGCGCATAGCTCGAAGCGACTGTCCGTCTTCACCCACCCGGCGAACTCCTGGGCCAGTGCCACGCCGTTCCGGACATGCTTCCGAAGCCCCTCGGCGCCGTAGGCCCGGATCACGAACCACAGCTTGAGCGCGCGGAACCGGCGGCCGAGCGCGATCCCCCAGTCCCGGTAGTCGAACACCGCGCCCGACTCCGTTGGCTGGTTGCGCAGGTACTCGGGGCGAATGCTCAGCGTTTCGATGAGCGCCGCGCGGTCGGCCACGTAGAAGCAGTCGCAGTCGAAGTTGGTGAGCAGCCACTTGTGCGGGTTGAAGCAGTAGCTGTCCGCCAGCTCCAACCCCTCGTGGATCCAGCGGAACTCGGGGCACACGGCCGCGCTGCCCGCGTGGGCCGCGTCCACGTGGAGCCAGAGGCCGTAGCGGCGGCAGATCTCGCCGATGGCGCGCACCGGGTCAATGGCGGTGGACGAGGTCGTGCCTACCGTGGCGCAGACGAAGAACGGCGTGTGCCCGGCGGCGAGGTCGGCCCGGATGGCCTCCTCCAAGGCGCCCGCCCGCATCGCGTACGCCTGGTCCACCGCGACCAGCCGCAGGTGCTCCCGCCCGATCCCGGCGATGCCGGCGGCCTTCTCGATCGACGAATGCGCCTGGCTCGAGCTGTAGGCCGTGAGCGTGCCTTTCAGACCGGTGCGGTTGGTCTCGAAGCCCGTCTTCCGCTCGCGGGCCGCCAGCATGGCGACCAGGGATGCGCTCGAGGCCGTGTCCTGGATGACCCCGCCGCCCCGGCCGGTGGACCGGAAGCGATCCGGCAGGGCCAAGAGATCGACCATCCAGTCCAGCACATGGGTTTCCAGCTCGGTAGCCGCCGGGCTGGTGGCCCACATCATGGCCTGCACGCCCAGTCCCGAGGAGATCAGATCGCCGAGGATGGCCGGGCCGGAAGCGTTGGCGGGGAAGTAGCCGAAGAACATGGGCGATTGCCAGTGGGTGATGCCTGGCAGCACCACCCGATCGAGGTCGCCGAGGATCGTGTCCCACGATTCGGCGGTCTCGGGTGGGTGCGCCGGGAGGCGGGCGCGAATTTCCCCGGGTCGGACTCGGGGGAACACCGGGTGCCGTTCGATGCCTGCCAGGTAGTCGCCGACCCAATCCACGGCGGCATGGGCGGCGCGGCGGAACGCAGCGAGGTCGCTCATGGGACAAGGATAGTCCGCTCGCCCACGGCGCGTGAGAGCGGCCTGTCCCTCCCCTGGCGCAGCAGTGGTGCGCGGGAGAAGATGGTCTCCGGACCCTGTTCAAGAAGCGGCTTTAGCCCGAGGGAAGAATCTCGCAGCCTCCCGCGTCCAATCGAACGAGCATGGGGACGATCCCGGTAGCGGAGTCCGAGCTGGACGCCGAGACCATCGAAGGCTGCCGCCGGGGCGATCCCCGGGCCCAACGCGCCGTCTTCGAGCGGTATCGGGACCGCGTCTTTTCCATCGCCCTGCACTTCTTGAAGGGCGATCATGCCGCGGCCCAGGACGTCACCCAGGAGGTCTTCGTGAAGGTGTTTCGAGCGGCTGCGCAGTTCCGGCAAGACGCGCGGCTCTCCACCTGGCTCTATCGCATCGTCGCCAACGCCTGCCTGGACGAGCTGCGGCGCCGGCGGCGGGTGCTGCTGTTCGGCGATATGTCACCCGCCATCCATCCCGTCGTGCCGGCCGGCGAGTCAGGGGAACCGGACGCGGACGTGGCGCGGGCGGTGAGCCGGCTGTCGCCCAGGCTCAGGATGGCAGTCCTGCTCCGGTATTTCGACGATCTGTCCTACGACGAGATCGCCCACGCGCTGGGGGTGACGCCGGGAACCGTCGCTTCGCGCTTGAGCCGGGCCCACGCGATCCTGGCTCGGGATCTGGCGCACCTGCGGCCCACCGGCCGCAATTCTCAGGAAGGCGGCCATGACGCAGCGTCTTGACCCCAGCGACGTTGAGCGCCTGCTTCGACGCCTGCCCGTGGCCCGAGCGCCCGAGTCGCTCTGGGAGCGGATCCAACTGGCGCTCCAGTCCCCGGCGAGAACCCGACCGCTGCCACCGCTGCGGCGGCCGGTGCCGCGCTGGCTCACGGCCGCGGCTGTCGTCGTCGGAGTCGTCGCGGGCACGTTGGGCGGACTCTTCCGTGTGTACCGCGCCCCGTCCACCTGGACCGTGCTGCCCACGGCCGGAACGCCCATCATCGCGGGCGCGGCGCTGACTAAGCCGGACAAACTCGCCAGGGGCGAGTGGCTGGTGACGGACGCTTTCTCCAGGGCCGAGCTGTCCGTGGGACGGATCGGCACGGCCGATGTGGGGCCCAACAGCCGGGTGCTGCTGGATCGCGGCGGGCTGACCCAGCACCGACTGACCCTGATGCACGGCCGGCTCCAGGTGATCATCTCCGCGCCGCCGCGGTTGTTCTTCGTCCGAACGCCGTCCGTGCTGGCCACTGACCTGGGTTGCGCATACACCCTGGTGGTGGACTCGGCCGGCGCCAGCCGCATCCACGTCACGGCGGGCTGGGTTGAGTTGAGGGAGGGGGACGCCATTTCCCTGGTACCGGCGGGATTGGTGGCGGAGGTCGCGGTGGGCGAACCACCGGGAACGCCGTATCCACCAGAGTTCCCGGACCACGCGAGGGCGGCGCTGCGTCGGCTGGACTTGAGGCTAGGCGGCGCGGCCGACCTCGAGCTGGTGATCACCGCGTTGCACGGGCCGACTGCCTTCATCACGCTGCGCCGCCAGAGCGGCATCACGCTGTGGCACTTGCTGCCACGGGTACCGCCGGAGTTGCGCGAGCGGGTCTACCAACGCCTCGCCCAGCTCTCGGCGCCACCGGCCGGCGTCACCAGGGAAGGAATCCTGGCGCTCCGCCGTCCAATGCTCGAGCGCTGGCGGAGGGACTTGAGTCCCATGTGGTCCGAGGAGGCGCGACTATGGTGGACCCGCGCGGTTCGCCAGCTGTGGGAATGGACCATCAACTAGGGGAAGCGAGGGAAGTCATGCGCCATTCAGTGGGGATGTGGGCGATCGCGCTGCTGCTGCTCCCGGCTACGCCCAGCCCGTTTGGCGGCTGGACGGTGATCACCGTGCGCGACCTACCCGAGTACTTCCAGGTCGGCACGCCCACCAAGCTGCAGTTCGCCATTCGGCAACACGGTCTGACTCTGATGAACGACCGCTCGCCCACGGTTTCGGTGAAGCGAGCGGGGGGCGGCCTGCTCTCCAGGGAGCAGCGATTCAACGCCGTGCGCGCTGCGGGAGCGGGGCAGTACGTTGCGACCGTCATCCCGGAGGAGGTGGGAGTGGTCGAGATCACGATCGATGCGGACTGGTATGGCTCGGACGTGACCCTGGTGCCTATGCGCGTGGTCCCGCGACGTGAGAAGCCCGCGCCGCTCGCCGCCCAGGACCGGGGCCGTCAACTGTTTGTGGCCGCCGGCTGCGTCACCTGCCACGCGAAAGCTGATCCCGAGCTGGGTGACCGCGAGGTGGTTCCGGTGGGTCCGGTGCTGACCGGCCGGCAGTTTCCGGCGGAATGGCTGGCGCAGAAGATCAAGGACCCGGCCAGCCTCCGGGTCGGGACGGGCCAGGACGCGGCGATGCCGCAGCTTGGTCTCTCCGAGCAGGAGATTGCCGCGGTGGTGAGCTACGTCAATTACCAGCAGCGTAGCGCGCGGGCCACTGAACGCTAGCGGGCACGTGGAGCCCTTCATGATCCTCCTTGCGGCGGCCCTGATCGCCCAGTCACCCAGCGGCGTGTCGCCCGGCGTATCGCCGGCTCCCCCCGTGCCCGTGGCCGCCGTTGGCGTTTCGCAACCGCCGCAGGTTGATGGGCGGCTCCACGATCCCGCCTGGGCCCAGGCCCGCGTCGTCAGCGGGTTCATTCAGGTGGACCCGGCAGAGGGACAGCCCGCGAGCGAGTCTACCGAGGTCCGGGTGGTTTATACCTCGGAGGCGCTCTTTGTCGGCGCGCGGTTATACGACAGCGAGCCCGGACGCATCGAGCGGCGTTTGGGCCGGCGCGACGCCACCAGCGGCGATCTCTTGACCGTGGCGCTCGACAGTTATCACGACCATCGTACCGCGTTTCAGTTCACGGTGAACGCGCACGGGGTGCGACGTGACGCCGTCGTGAGCGACGACGCGGAGTTCCACCAGGACGAGACGTGGGACCCGGTGTGGCACGCCGCTGTCGGCGTGGATTCGTTGGGTTGGGTGGCGGAGATGAGAATTCCGTTCTCACAGCTCCGCTTCCCGCAAGCCACCGAACAGGTGTGGGGGGTTAACTTCTTCCGTGAAGTCTTTCGCAAGAACGAACGGTCGGTCTATGCCTTCAAGCTGAAGACCGAGAGCGGCTACGCCTCGCGGTTTGCCCACCTCGAGGGCCTGCTCGGGATCCCGGCGCCGCGGCGTTTGGAGGTGCTTCCGTATTTGGTAGCACGCGGCGCCTTCGACGAAACCGCCGCCACCGGGGATCCGTTCAACGACGGCAGCACCTACTTCGGCGGCGCCGGCGTGGATCTGAAGTACGGCGTCAGCTCCAACGTCACGCTCGACGCGTCCATCAACCCTGACTTTGGTCAGGTCGAAATCGACCCCGCCTTCGTCAACCTCACGGCGTTCGAGCAGTTCCTTCAGGAGCGGCGGCCGTTCTTCGTAGAGGGATCGAGCATCTTCGCGTTTGGGGGGGGCGCTGGAACGATCAGCTTCACCCCTCAGTACTTCTACTCTCGCCGGATCGGCCGGCAGCCCCAGGGATCAGCGCCGCCGCCCTCGGGCGGTTGGGCCACGACGCCGGACAACACGACGATCCTCGGCGCAGCGAAGCTCAGCGGCAAGGGCGGCGGCTGGTCGGTCGGTGTGCTGGACGCCGTCACGGCGCCCGAAAACGCGACGCTGGAAGACAGCCTCGGCCGACGGTCGAGCGGCCGGGTGGAACCGCTCACCAATTACCTCGTGGGGCGACTGACCCGCGAACTGGCGGGAGGAAGCACCGGCGTCGGCGTGCTCGCTACGGCGGTGACCCGCCACCTCGACACCGCGTCGTTGGACTTCCTTCGAGAGGGCGCGTACGCGCTCGCGGCCGACTTTTTCCGCCGCTGGGCCCGCAACACCTACGCGGTCTCCGCCACGCTCGGCGCGTCGTACGTTCATGGCTCGCCAGCGGCCATCACCCGGGCCCAGCGGGCCTCGCAGCGATACTATCAACGGCCGGACGCCGGCCACGTGAGGCTCGACACCACGCGCTCCTCGCTCGCCGGCGTTTCCGGTGAGATGGGACTCTCTCGCATTTCAGGCAATTGGACCTGGGACGTGGCGTTCAGCACCACAACGCCCGGCCTCGAGGTCAACGACATCGGGTTCCAGACCCGCGTGGACCGTGTCTCCACCGCCGCCCGGGTGAATCGGAGATGGACCCGGCCCGGCCGGGTGTTCCGCCAGGCCAACATAGGTGTCTTCGTCGGGCCGTCGTGGAACTGGGACGGAGATCCGATCGGGCGCACCATCGCTCTGTTTCATTTCGGGCAGTTCCTCAATTACTGGGGCTACAACGTCTTCGGGAATGTGCGGGCGGCCGTGCTCGACGACCGATTGACCCGCGGCGGGCCGCTCGCGAAAGAACCCGCTGGCCGCGAACTCGGTGGCGGCGTGTTCAGTGACGGTCGCAAACGAGTGAGCGCCGCGGTGTTTTCGTTCTACGACAGCGACGAGTCCGGGTTGTGGTTCTGGCGGGTCAACGGCGACCTGACCGTTAGGCCCAGCAATGCCGTGTCGTTCAACGTCGGCGGCGGCTATTTCCGCGGGCGGACGCCGGGTCAGTTCGTGGGCGCCGTCACCGACGCCACGGCCACGATGACCTACGGCCGCCGCTACATCTTCGGATCGCTCTTCCAGCAAAGTGTGGACGTCACGCTCCGCGGAGACGTAACCTTCTCGCCGGATCTCTCGTTCCAGCTCTACCTGCAGCCGTTTTCGTTCTCGGGCGACTACTCCGAACTGAAGGAACTGCGGGCGCCGCGGACCTTCGAGTTCGACGTGTACGGGGTCCACAATGGGTCCACCATCACGACCGCCGACCGCGATGTCGCGGGACGGGAGGCCGCCTACGGGGTGGACCCCGACGGACCGGGGCCCGCTGCCGGGTTCACCGTTACCAATCCCGATTTCCGCACCCGGTCCATCCGGACCAATGCCGTGCTTCGCTGGGAGTACCTCCCCGGGTCAACGCTCTTCCTTGTGTGGACGCAGAGCCGCACCGGCTTCGTACCGTTTGATCCGAGCTTCAGTGTGGCAAGGGATTTCCGTCGCGAGCTATTGGGCGACGAGCCGCTGAACGTATTACTCGTGAAGCTGAACTACTGGCTCAGTCTCTAGGCGGTGCGCGAGCCCTGAGACGATCTGAATCGCGTTCCTGAGATGACCTTCGGCGGTTTCCCCGCGGCGCGGGGGCCACAAGTCTAAAGGCTCGCCCGCGGACCTGCTCACGCCGTATCTAGGGTTCTATCGCCGCGGCCAGGGCACCCCCTGGTTCCCCCGCGGCACCCTGCCAAGACCCCTGTAGACGAACTTCTGAAGCCGCTTTCCCTCGTAGGTTTCCGTGGTGTAGATGTTGCCCCTGGAGTCGGTGGCGATGCTGTGGACCCCGAAGAACTGGCCCGGCTGGCGCCCGCCGTCGCCGAAGGTGTAGAGGATCTCCAGCGACTGCCGCTCGATGACGTAGATCCGCTCGTTCTTGCCGTCCGCCAGGTAGAGGTACGTCTGCGCGGGGTCGCGCGAGAACGCGATGTCCCACACCGATCCGTCGCCTAGCGTGCGTGGCGCGATCCGCTGCTCCTTGACGAACGAGCCATCTTTGCGGAAGACCTGAATGCGGTCGTTGGGGCGATCGCACACGTACACCAACCCGTCGTTCGTCGGCTCGGCGCAGTGTACCGGATTGCGGAATTGCGGGGCGGGCGGCGCGTCCGGGTTGTAGGGACCCATGTTGGTGTCCGCCGGCACTTTGCCGTAGGCGCCCCAGAAGCGCTTGATCTTGCCGCTGTCCATGTCCACGACCGCGACGCGCTTGTTACTGTAGCCGTCGGCCAGGTACGCCTCGTTGGCCGCCGCGTCGAACGCGATCTTGGCCACCCGCCCGAAATGCGTGGTGCTGGTGCTGTTGGTGCGCTGGTGCGGCATGCCGGCTTGCAGTAACAGCTTCCCGTCGTGGCTGAACTTGAGGACGTGCGAGTCCACCGTGCGCGCCACGGCGCACACGCCGGCGGTGACCAAGGAGTCCGTGCAGGCGCCGTTACCGCCGATCCAGACGTTGTCCTTATGGTCGATGGAGATCCCGTGGTTGGATGTGGGCCAGACGTAACCCTCGCCGGGACCGCCCCACGAGTTCACCAGGTTCCCCTCGGGATCGAACTCCAGGATGGGCGGCGCCGCGGCGCAGCACTCGGCGATGGGTGGAGTCCGGGTGGCGCCGGCCTCGGTTCGCTGGTTGAGCGTGGCGTCGCCTCGATGGATGATGAACACGTGGTCCTTGGAGTCCACCCCGACCCCGATGGTCGAGCCCAGGAGCCAGTGGTTGGGGAGCGGCTTGGGCCAGAAGGGATCTACCTCGAACAGGGGGGCCTCCACCGTCTGCTGATCGCTTAGCCGTCGGAGCGCGGCTTGCCCTACGCCCAGCGCCAGGATCAGCGCGCCCAGGGTTCCGCTGAACACCAGATTGCGCGATTGTCTCATGGAGCACTCCTTGCCTGGATCCGAAACCCCTGTGTCGCGAACGGGCGGAGTGTATACTGGTTTCCGTCGCCGAGGGTGGGATTCCGTGCTGCTAACTAACCGCCGATTCCGGGGTTCGTCCAGAGCGTTCTGCACGCCAACCGCGGGCCGCTCCCTGGCGCTCGGCGTCGCCGCCGTAGCAGCGGTGCTGCCGGTGGTTTCCGCCACGCCGGCCCCGGCGCACGACATCCCGGCGACGGTGATCGTTCGGATCTTCGTGAAGCCCGAGGCGCACCGGCTTCGGCTGCTGGTGCGGGTGCCGCTCGAGGCCATGCGCGACATCCAGTGGCCGCTGCGCGGGCCCGGGTACCTGGAGCTCGGCCGGGTGGAGCCCCTGCTCCGCGACGCGGCCAGGCTCTGGATCGCTGGCTACGTGGAGTTGTACCAGGGCGACGCTAAGCTCAGGGACGGACAGATCGTCGCGGTTCGCGTCTCGCTCCCCTCCGATCGGTCGTTTGCCGGCTACGAACACGCCCTGGCGCACCTCCTCGGTCCGCCGCTCCCGGCCAGCACCGAGCTGATCTGGCAGCAGGCGCTGCTCGACGTGCTGTTGGAGTACCCCATCGCCTCCGATAGCGCCCGATTCTCCATCCGGCCGGCGCTGGCCCACCTGGGGTTACGCACCACCACGGTGCTCCGCTTCCTGCCGCCGGGCCGGCCGGAGCGCGCCTTCGAGTACCTGGGCGATCCGGGACTGGTGCGGCTCGATCCCCGGTGGCACCAGGCGGCCCTGCGCTTCGTCCGGCTGGGGGTCTCCCACATCTTGAGCGGGATCGACCACCTGCTGTTCGTCATCTGTCTGGCGATCCCGTTTCGCGCCATCCGACCGCTCATCGCCATCGTCACGTCGTTCACGGTAGCACACTCGATCACGCTGATCGCGTCCGCCGTCGGGCTGGCGCCGAGCCCGCTGTGGTTCCCCCCGCTGGTGGAAGCGGTCATCGCGCTTTCCATTCTCTATACCGCGATCGAGAACATCGTAGGCGCCAAGCTCCAGCGCCGCTGGCTGGTGGCCTTCGGGTTCGGGTTGGTGCACGGGTTCGGCTTCTCGTTCGTGCTCCGCGAGTCGCTCCAGTTCGCCGGATCGCACCTTACGATGTCGCTGCTGACGTTCAACCTGGGGGTCGAGCTGGGGCAGCTGTGCATCCTCGCGCTGGGCATCCCGCTCCTGAACTTGCTGTTCCGGTACGTCGTGGCCGAGCGTGTGGGGACGATCATCCTCTCCGTACTGGTGGCGCACACGGCCTGGCACTGGATGACCGAGCGGGCGTCCACGCTCCGCCAGTATCAGTTCCGGTGGCCGGCCCTGGATCTGGTTCTCATGTTGAGCGTGATGCGGGGGCTGATGCTGGCGCTCATCCTGGTGGGCGTGGCCTGGCTGCTACGGGGCGCTCTTGGTCGCTTGATGCAGCGGCCCGAACCCGAAGCCACGACCGCCGGCCAGGCCCGGGGCTGAGCCGGAGGACCAAACCGCTCACTTACCTGGTGAAGGGGCGGCCGTATCGCTGCATCACCTCGCGCACCCGATCCACCGGCAGGGCGTGGACCCGGAACTCGTCGGCGCCGGTCATGGTCTCGGCGGCGAGCAGCGCGTTGAGGATTGACTCCTCGGTGGCCTGGACCGTCGCGTAGAAGATCGGGTTGATACGCGCGTTGGGGAGCATCGCCAGCCGAGGCAGGCTTGAGGCGCCGCGCGGGTCGCGACCCGCTTGAGCTGGTGCGGCAGCAAGGGGGCGTCCGTGGCGATCACGATGATGATGGACCCCATGCCCTGGTCCACGTCATCCGGCCCCGGCGTCGAACCCGCGCCGTCGCAACGCCGCGCTCGCGGTCGTACCGTGGGGTCGCTCGACGCCACGCAGGGTAAGATGTCCGCGATCTCTCGCCCGATAGGGACGCCCGCAACCTGGAGCTCGGCCCGCGCGCCATAGTTACACTGAACCAGCACGCCGACCGTATACCCGCTGGCTTCGGGGGCGAGCTTGCGTGAGGCGGTGCCGATGCCGCCCTTGAACTGATGACAGACCATGCCGGTGCCGCCGCCCACGTTGCCCTCCTGCACCGGCCCCGAGGTCGCTCCGTCGAGCGCCGCCAGCACGTGCTCCGGCTTCACGTGAAACCCGTTGATGTCGTTGAGGCCGCCGTCATAGGTCTCGGCCACCACCGGCAGTCCCCAGGGCTGAAGCCCCGGCCGGTGCACCTGCCAGGCGAGGATGGCGTCCCGCACGACGCCCACGCTATGCGTATTGGTGATCGCGACGGGACCCTCGAGAAACCCGGACTCCTGGACCCAGGTGGTCCCGGTCATCTCACCGTTGCCGTTCAGGGTGAACCAGGCGGCGAAGACGGGGTCCGGATTGGCCTTGCCCCGGGGGTGGATCACCGTGACGCCGGTGCGCACCGGGCCCTGGCCTACGACCCGCCGCCCGCTCCCGGCGATCAGGGTCGTGTGCCCTACCTCCACCCCGGGGACATCGGTGATGGCGTCGAGCGGTCCGGGCGTGCCGTCGAGCGGAATGCCCAGGTCGCGGGCCCGAGGCTTGGTCTGGGCCGCGGCGCTGCCGGCAAAAAGGAGCAGGAATGCCAGAACCCGCACGCCTGCCCCTCGCCGGTCCACCAGAGCTCGGCACACGTCGGGCGGTGGGTCCCTGCGCGCGCAGCCGGTCCGCGCGCCGGCGGCCGTCGTGTTCGACCTGCGGGACCTAACGCGCGCTCCGGGACCCGGCCCCCGACGTGTGCCGAGGCTCCTCAGTTGATCGCGAAACAGTAGAACAGCCCGTTCCCTCCGGTGCTCTGCAGATTCTGCTGGCTGCACCCCCGCGATCCGTGTGCCGCGTTCCAGGAGGTGGGGTTCTGGCCGCCGCCCTGGCGGTCATGATGGCCTACCTGGGCGCTTCCCTCGCCGTTCTTGGTCCAGTTGCCGCAGGTGCGGTCCTCGCCCACGCCGAACGCGGTGCCATCCGGCTGCGATCCCGTGAGGATGTCGTGCATATTGGGCGTGTCGCCGCGCCCGTTCACTATCGCGCCGTTCTCGGTGAGCGAGTTCTCCTTGGACAGCTTGTTGTTGTCGCTGTGGAGGTCCGTTACGTTCTCGGCCACCTTCACGCCTTTGGCGTTGTACCATGGGCCGGTGCCGATCCGGTCGCGGGCGTTGATCGGCGGCTGCCCTTCGGTCGCTTGCGCGCTCAAGTAGGCGCGCCACGTCTTGTCGCCCACCCCGACGGTCTGCGCCAATTGCTGGCAGTGCCGATCGGCGCCCGCCAGCCCGCCCAGGTTGGCGCCGTCACCAGGCCCGGCGCTAGTGATGAAGAAGCTCATCCGTGGCGCCTGTTGCGGCGCCTGCGCGGCCGCCATCACCAGCAGGGCGGCAACAACCGCTACAGCTCTGCTCAACGTCATCGTGCCCCCTACGTCCAACTCAAGTCGTGCTTGGACAACGGCAACGACCGCACCCGCTTCCCCGTCGCGGCGAAGATCGCGTTGCACAACGCCGGAATCACCGGCGGTAGCGCCGGCTCGCCCAGCCCGGTCGTCGGGTAGTCGGTGGTCCGGAAGTGCACTTCCACCGGCGCCGCCTGCGTCAGCCGCAGCAGCGCGTAGTCATGGAAGTTGCTCTGCACCGTCCGGCCCCGCTCGATGGTGATCTCCTGCCCCAGCGCCTCGCTGATCCCGTCGAGGGCCGCGCCCTGAGCCTGGTTCTCCGCGTTGCTCGGATTGATGATCTGGGCCCCGATGTCCCCGGCCACCCAGACCTGGTCCACCTTCACTTCACCCCGGCGGCTGACCGTGGCCTGGACTACTTCCGCGAAGTAGCCGCGATGGCTGAAATGGAAGGCCACACCCATCCCGGTACCCCGGGGCAGTCGCTTCCCCCAGCCGGACTTCTCCGCCACCAGTTCCAGCACGCCGCGCATGCGAGAGGCGTTGAAGCCCGGCGGTGGCTGCTGTCCGCCCGAAGCCGCCGGGGCCGCCGCTGCGGGTTGCTCGTTCGCCAGTAGCGCGAGGCGGAACTGGACCGGGTCCTTGCCCGCCGCGTGCGCGAGTTCGTCAATGAACGACTGAACGGCGAAGGCGATCCCGTTGCTCCCTGGCGCCCGCAACGCGCCGGTGGGCACGCCCAGGGGCATCACCGAGGCGTCCAGGGCGAAGTTGGGGATGAACCGCGCCGGGAACTCGGTTGCTGAAATTCCGGCACTGGGCGCGAACCGCTCCCCCTCGCCGAACGAGATGAAGTGATCCCGCCACGCGACCAGCGCCCCGGCGGCGTCCACCCCGCCCCGGAAGTAGTGCCAGCTCGCCGGCCGGTAGAAGTCGTGCTGGATGTCGTCCTCACGAGTCCAGAGTAGCTTGACCGGAACGCCGGTTTCCTTGGCGATCCAGGCGGCTTCGACCATGTAGTCGTTATTGAGCCGCCGGCCGAACCCGCCGCCTTGACGCGTGAGGTGAATGGTGACGTCCGACTCCTGGATCCCCAGGGTGCGAGCCACCAGCGTGCGGCCCGCCACCGGCGTTTGCGTCGGGGCCCAGATCTCGATCTTGCCGTCCTTGAAATGGGCGGTGCAGTTCTGCGGCTCCATGGGCGCGTGTGCCAGGAACGGATAGAAGTACTCGGCCTCCACCACCTTGGCGGCGCCTCGCAGGGCGGCGTCCACGTCGCCGTCCTTGCGCAGCGAGCGCTGGGCCGGTTGCTTCGCAAGCTCCGCCGCCTTGGCCGCGAAGCCGGCGCTGGTCTGCTCCACCGTGGGGCCTTCGTGCCAGGTGACCTTGAGCTTGTCGCGCGCGCTGTTCGCCGCCCACCAGCTGTCCGCCACGATGGCGACGCCGCCCAAGAGGCCGGTGAGGGCGGTGCCCCCATCGACCACGAACGCATGGGTCACGCCGGGCAGGGCCTTGATCTCGTCCAGATTGGCGCTCGCGACCTTGCCCCCGAACACCGGACACTTCTGGAACACCGCGTACTTCATCCCGGGCACGGTGAAATCAATCCCGAAGAGCGGCGTCCCGGTGACGATGGCGTGGTTGTCCACACCCGGAACCCGGGTCCCGATGATCTTGAAGTCCTTGGGCTCTTTGAGCTTCACCGTCTCGAGATTCGGCGCCGGCACCGTAGCGGCCTTGTCCGCCAGCTCGCCGTAGGTGAGCCGGCGGCCGCTTCGGCGATGGTGCACCACGCCCGTCGCGGTCTCGCACTCCGACTCCGGAACCCGCCAGGTCTCAGCCGCTGCCGTGATCAGCATGGCGCGGGCCGCGGCGCCCACGCGCCGCAGCGGCATGTAGTGATTCGGCGTGGCCGTGCTGCCGCCGGCGTACTGATTCTGGTACTTGGTGCTGTCCAGTCCGGCCTGCTCGATCCGCACGCTCTTCCAGTCCACGTCGAGCTCGTCGGCGATGACCATGGGGAGCATGGTCTTCACTCCCTGACCGATCTCGGGGTTCTGGGCGATGATCGTGACGGTGCCGTCCGGCGTGATACGCACCCAGGCGTTGGGGATGAAATCCGCGGCCGGCTCGGCGCCGAACGCCTCAGCGCCGAACGGCTCGATGTAGGTGGCCAGCAGCATGCCGCCGCCCGCGACGGCGGTGACCCGCAGGAACTGGCGGCGATCGAGGCGCAGGGTGGTGGTCATACGGCCTCCTTATGACACCCGCGCAGGCCGCGCGGAAAAGTGTTCCTCAGGCCGGCCGGTCCGGCCTCCGGGCAACGCGTCATCGGCCGCCAGGGCCGCGGCACGGTGGATCGCCTGCCGGATGCGCAAGTACGTGGCGCAGCGGCAGAGGTTGCCCTCCATGGCGGCGTCGATGTCCGCATCCGTCGGCCGCGGATGCTTCGCCAGCAGGGCCGCGGCGGACATGATCTGGCCCGCCTGGCAGTAGCCGCACTGCGGCACGTCCAGCTCCTCCCAGGCCCGCTGCAAGGGGTGCGAGCCGTCGGGCGAGAGCCCTTCGATGGTGGTGACCTCCATGCCCTGGATCCGGGAGACCGGCGTGATGCAGGAGCGCGCCGGCTCCCCGTTCAGGTGCACGGTGCACGCGCCGCATTGCGCCACGCCGCATCCGAACTTGGCGCCCTTGAGGTCCAGCACGTCGCGCAGCACCCACAGGAGCGGGGTGTCGGCCGCGACGTCCACGCTCGCGGGTTTCCCGTTGACCCTGAAGTTCACTTTCATGGGGTACGCTCCCGTAAAGACGGTAACTGCAACAGCGTAAGGGGCGAGGGGTCCCCCTTACCCCTTACGCCTTTCCCCTTCTCAGCGCCTGACGTACCGCTTCAACGCCCTCGGCCCGACCTCCGCCCCGTAGACAGTGCCCCTTCCATCGGCCGCGACCCCTTCCGCGGCGCTGGTCCCGCGCGTCGTCTCTGCGGGGTCCGGAATGAACGCCGTGAGCGTTCCGTCTCGCGCGCTGCCGATGCGGATACCACGCTTCCACGCCGCGTGGCCCGGGGCTACCGAGCCGGACTCCGAGTCCGCCACGTAGAGGTTATCCTGCCGGTCGATGTACAGGCCACTGGGTCGGCTGAACTGGTACCACGTATCCAGGAGCTTGCCGTCCTGATCCAGAATCTGAATGCGGTTGTTGCTGCGGTCTCCCACGAACAGCCGTCCGCGCGAATCCATGGCCAGCGCGTGCGGCTGGTCGAACTCGCCGGGGCCGCCGCCTTTCTTCCCCCACGACGCGAGCAGGGTTCCGTCCTTGGAGAACTTGAGAATCCGGGCGTTCGCCGTATCCGAGGACGAATGGCCTTCGGCCACGTAGATATCCCCGTTGGGCGTCACCAGCACGTCGTTGGGCTGATAGAAGTACTCCGTCCCCTTGCCACCCCCCGCTTTGCCGAGGGTCATCAGCAGCTGGCCGTCGGGGCTGAACTTGTAGACCTGGTGGCCCGCGCCGGGGCGCTGGCCGGCACTGCCGCCGGTGCAGGCGCAGTCGGTGACCCAGACGTTGCCTTCGTGGTCCACGTGAATGCCGTGCGGCGAAAGCAGCAACCCGGCACCGAAGCTCCGGACCAGCGTGCCGGTCGAGTCGAAGAGCAGGATGGGATTGAGCGTGGAGCCGGCGCAGCTGTTGGCGCCGCAACGCTCGGCCACCCAGATGCTGACGCCATCGTTGGCGATCTCGACGGCGCTGGTGGAGCCCCAGGTGCGGCCCTCGGGCATCCTGGCCCACCCCTCGATGGTGCGGTACGGATTGGGATGGTCGTTGGTGGGCTGGACCCCCGCCTGGGCGCGGGTCAAGCTGGGCCAGGCGGAGAGGAGGGCAAGCGCGGCAAACGAAGCGCCGCCGAGACGCCGAACGTGCACCATGGGAAGCTACCCCGGCAAAAGGGTCGCGTCGTGTCCTTAAGCTACCGGGTAAAGAGTGGGGGCCGGGCCCCAACTCCGCAACCGCGCTCGGGCTGCGGTGCACCGGTCTCCAGGGTGGGTCCCGCTGCGGGCGTGCGCTACTCGAGGTCGAACATCTGATTCGACTCGAATTTCTCCTCGTTCAGCTGGAACGCCTCGTCGAATTCGGGATCGGTCTTCTTGTTCAGGACGCGCCGCGCGATGTACTCCCCGATCCAGGGCCCCAGCTTGAATCCCTCGGCCGAGCCGCCCCCCGCGATCCACACATTGTCCAGCCCGGGGCAACGATCCACGATGGGATTCCGATCCACGCTGCTCTCGTAGTGACACGCGTGGGTCTGGACGATGGGCGCGTCTTTCAAGGCGGGGAAACGCTCGGCCACGAAGTTGCGCGGCCCTTCGAGCGCCTCCGGCGGCACCCACCGGTTGGAGAGGTCGGGATCGAGCTGTTCGGGCGGCACGGGCGGTGGGGCCGGGCGATCCCCCGGCGCGTTCGCGGCCCCCCGGGCGCTGCTCGTGTCCTGAGCGGCCCCCGGAGCTTGGCCGCCCTGGGGAGCGCCCTGGGCATTTTGGCGGCGCGTGCCGCCGCGCACCCGGAACCCCCGGTTGTCCACGCCCAACGCCGGCCAGCCGGTCACGCCGGGGAAGTTGAAAGAGGGCAAGTGCGGGAAGATGAACCGCTCATCGCCCACCGGCGTGCCGAAGTACACCACGCGACCCAGTGGCGTGCGCAGCCGGTCGGTCATCACCTCCGGGAGCACCTTGGGGAGCCAGGGCCCGCAGGCGAACACGTACTGATCCGCGCCCAACGTCTCGCCAGTATCCAGCGGCAGGTGCTGGAGCTTCCCGCCCGCGGCGGGCCCCAGAGCGGCGCGCGCGATCACGATCTTCCCGCCCTCTCGATGGAACGCCTCCGCCACCACTTCGCAGGAGCGCCGCGCCCGCGCCACTCCAGCCCGTGGCTCGAACAAGACGGCGGTCATTCCCTCGGTGTTGATCTGCGGATACTCGCGCCGCACGTCGTCAATGGTGGGCGTCTCGTAGGGCAGGCCCAGCTGGTCCCAGGTCTTCTTGTTGTTGACGATGAAGCGATCCTCGGGCTCGGCGCGGAAGATGAGATCGCCGGTGTGGAAGAAGAGCTGCATCCGGAACGGCTTGGTCCATTCCTGGTTCCACTCCCTCCAGCGGTCGATGGCCTCGCTCGCCATCCGCACCCACAGCTCCCGCTCGGCGTAGGAGCTTCGGATCCCGCGGCTCTCGTCGCCCGAGGTGGCGCGGGAGTTGCCGGGGCCATACGCGTCCACCACGGTCACCGAGGCACCCATCTGCCGCAGGTACAGCGCGGTCCAGCCACCGAAGGCTCCAGCGCCGATCACCACGATCTCAGGTGAGCGTCGGATGAGCGCCGGCGCACCCCATGCGGCGCGCAACTCGCCGGCTCCCACGGCGAGAACGCCTGCCTGCGCGGCCTGCTTCAGGAACGAGCGTCGGTCGAGGCTCATTTCGACTCCGACTTGGCTTGGATTCGAATCTGCTTCAGCTCCTCCGGTTGGTCCGACAGCGGGCGACTGCCGGCGGGGAATCCGTTCAACTTGAACAAATACGCCAGGACGTCGCGGTACTGTTCGCGGGGCAGGCTCGCCGGATTGTCAAACGGCATCTGCTCGCTAATGAGCTGGAACAACTCGTACGCCGTACCGCCCTCCCACGCTCCCAGGAAGCTCGGCCCGGTGAATTGCGCCGCGGTGTGACAGTTGGCACAGCTGTATCGGAATGCGGTTTCTCCGCTGATCGCTTGCGCGGGCGTGTAGCAGCTGTCCCAGACGGTACGCGGCGGCGGGGACGTTTGCGCCACGGCGCGGGTCGCGCCGAGGGCGAGGGCAATGGCGGTGCCGGCGATCCGCACAGGTCGGTGGAGCACCGCTACCGCGCCCTTCGCATCCGCTCCCGCAGCTCCGCGGCCTTCTCCACCAACCGTCGGAGCTCCGTGATGGGCTCCGGGCTGTCGTCCACCTGGAGGCGCAGCACCACGTCGTTATGGAGCCAGACCCCGCCGTTCTTCTTGACGATCAGCATGGCGGCTGACTGCATCCCCCGCTTGTCGCCGCCCGCCGCCTGGCCTGCCTCCAGCGCCGCCAGCAGGCGAAACGACAGGTGAGCGGAGGTGCGCTCGAACGCGGCCGCCATGCTGTCCACTACGCCGGGGCCGGCCAGGATGTTGCCCTGCGCCGAGTAGTGGCGGCCGATCCGATGACCGGCCCACTCGGGGGCCCTGGGGCCGGTGTGCGTGGCTACCTCCCCTCTGGCGTTCATCACCGAGAACTGCCGGCCCTCCTTGGTCCACTCCTGCGGACGCGGATCGGGGTCCTCGGCCAGCACCCGGCGCACCACCTCGGCGGGCGAGAGGCCCTGACGCAAGAGGCTCAACCCCTTGGGTCCGTAGCTTACGTCTACGATCGCCTGGGTCGCCACCATGCCCACGTCGGTCTCGGCCCAGAGCACGCCGTTCCCCACCGAGAACACGCGCGACTGGACGGCGCCGCCCACTTCGCCGGTGGTAGAGTCGTACGCCAGGATCGAGAACGTGGCGACGGGCGGCCACGACGCGGGTTGCTGAATCGCCAGGGCCGGCGCGGCGCCGGCTGCGACCCCGATCGCAACGGCGAGTTTTCTCACGAGATCGTCCCCTCCGCTGAGGAAGCTCCGCCCCACTCGCTGGCGCGCTGCAGTTCCCCGCGCGTCGCACACGAAGAAGAGTTGGTCACTGAATACGGATTTCCAGCGCTCGGCCACGGTGGGCCTCCGGGTTGACGCGGTCCACCGCCGTCACCCGCCGCCTTCCCGCGCGGAACGTGGTGACCTCGACCTTGACGAGGCTGGTACCATCGGGCAGGCCGAAGTGCGCCGGTGTCGCTCCCTGCGAGCAGTATCCCCCGCCGCTGTCCACGAGCCCGGTGCCCAGCAGCCGTCCCGATGCCGCGTCGTACGCGCGAATCTCGGCACCGGCATGGATCCACCGGCCCCGTGCGTCCACCACGCGTACCTGGAGGGACCGAGCCGCTGCCGCGGCCGCCAGGAGGTTGCGGTACAAGTGATGCGCGCCGTCCCGGTGGTTGTTCGCCAGCGCCAAATCTAGATCGCCATCGGCGTCGAAGTCCGCCCAGGCGATGCCGTGGCTGGCTCCCTTCTCGAGCATAGCGGCCGGCGTCACGTTGACGAATGTGCCCCGCTCGTTGTGGAACAGATGATCCGGCGCCTCGGCCTGGTCGGCGAGGTAGGAGGCCACGAACAGGTCGGGCCAGCCGTCGTTGTCGTAGTCGCCCCAGGCAGCGGTGGTGGAGTGGTAGTCCCCGGCCAGCGCTGTGCCCTGGGAAACCAGCTTGAAGGTCCCGTTCCCCTGGTTTTGCCACAGGACGTCGGGACCGTACGTCGCGACGAAAATGTCGAGGTCGCCATCGTTGTCGTAATCCGCGATGGCCGGGCCGACGCTGCCCTGGTCAGCGGGGCGCCCGGCCCAGTTCATGCCGAGCGCCGGTGCCACGTCCGTGAACTTCCCGCCGTCGTTGCGGAAGAAGCCGTCCTGGTCGCCGTCCTGGTTGGCCACGAAGGCGTCGAGGTCGCCGTCCCGATCCATGTCGAACCAGGCCACGCCCACGGTTCGGCGCGGGTCACCGATGCCGGTCTGGTCGGTTACGTCAGTGAACCGGCTCCCATCGTTCCGGAGCAGCCGGTTCGGCTGGTCGCGATAGGCCACGAAGAGATCGACGTCGCCGTCCTGGTCGTAGTCGATCCAGGCGGGCTGGCGGGTGGTGCCTTCCAGCGCGATGCCGTGTTGCGCCGCCACGTCCGTGAAGCGCCGGCCGTTGTCGTCGTTGCGGTAGAGCTTGGCCCGCCCCCGGCCCGTGGCGGCGAAGCCTACGAACAGGTCGAAGTCGCCGTCGCCGTCGAAATCCCCCCACGCGGCCGCCCGGGTCTCGACCGTGTCGGCCAGGCCCACCTGTGGTGCCACGTCCGCGAACGTCCCGCGGTCGTTTCGGTAGAGCCGGCTAGGGCGATACCGGAAGCCCACGAACAAATCCAGGTCGCCGTCATTGTCGTAGTCGGCCCAGGCGTTGGGTTGGGCGCCGGAAGCCGCGAACCGCTCCGGTTGAACCCGTTCGAACTGCGGAGTGGCAGGTGCCTGGTGCCGCCTATGCGAAGGGACGGCGAGTAGGCAAGCAATGCCCACGACGACCAGCGTCTTCGCGGACCCGCGGACGCGCATCGATTGAGCTCGGGCTGGGGACCGAGTTCCAATATGGAGGCCGGGGTCCCGGCTCGGCTATGGCCTGCTGGACCGGGACGTCCGGGTCAGTGGTTGCGGGCGCTCACAGTCCGACCGCGAGGCCGAACCGATCGGCCGCCAGACGCCGGCCTGAGCGATTGGTCTTGATGGGCGGGCTTGTCCGAACACCCCCGACTAGGCGAGAGGTTCCTTCGAGTCGGACGGTTCCTCGCCCGCTCTGGTGAGCGCGCGTCGCGCGTATCCCACCACCGCGCCCACGAACACCATGGCCACCACCACGCTGTAGGTGGTGGTGAGCCATCGTTCCGCCGGCTCGACGTAGACCAGCGTCGCCAGCGCGGCGGCGGCCACCACGGCCGCGGCCCAGGCGCCGAAGACCGGCCACATCCAGCGGCCGGGGTGCAGGAGGCCCCAGAGCGCGGCGAAACCGGTCACGCCGTAAAGCAGCTCGATAGGCCCCAGCCAGCGGCCCACCGGCGTCGTCGCAGTGCGCCACTGCTCGGGCCCTTCCAACACGCCGGCCGCACCGCTCGCCGCGAGCACGATGCCGCACAGCACCAGGCCGACGCGGCGCGCTAGCACAGGGGCTCGTCCTTGAGGTCCAGCATGGTCCGCCACACGGCCAGCCAGCGGCCCTCCCGTTGCTGAAATACCCAGAGATCTCGCCCCGAGGACCGGTAGCTCGTCCCCCCTCGCTGGTAGATCATCTCGAACGCGAAGCTCGCCACCGCGGTGGAGCCGCGGAGGTCGAGCGGAAGCATTGGTTCAGACGAAAAGTTGGCGCCGAGGACGGGTGCGCGCCATACTATGGACCCTTCACGACCTGGACGACACCATATGGCCGCGAGGCGTCTCACGGATGTGGATGCCGCTGAGCGCGCGTTTCGGATCAAGGCTCTGGTCTACGCTGTCCTGGTGGGCGCCGCACTAAGCGGCCTGACGGGGCCGCCATTTGTGACACTGCTCCAGCAACGGGGAGCGCTGCAAGGAGTCAGCTCGGACCTCGGATTTGTCGTTGGCTTCCCCCTGGTGACCGGACTGATCTATGCCGTCACCATGTGGGTCGCGGGGCGCGCACGGGCGATGGCCCAGACGATCTACAATCCCTCCGGCGACTCGACCCCATATCGGCCGGAGTACTCGTACGCGGCCTCGCTGGCGGTGCGCGGGCGCTACGCCGAGGCGGCGGCGGCGTATGAGCTGCATGCCATCGAGCACCCGGCGGAGCCCGAACCGTACTTGCGGCTGGCACGGCTCTACCGCGACAAGCTCCAGCAGTACGAGGACGCGTTGACCTGGTTCCGCCGGGCCCGCACCGACGCCACGCTGGCGCCGGGGCACGAGCTGTACGTCATCCAGGAAATCATTGACCTCTACCTCCAACAGCTCAGAGCCCCGCGCAAGGCCATCCCCGAGCTGACGCTGGTGTGTCAGCGGTTTCCGGGAACGCCGGCGGCGCGCGCGGCGGAGCAGCAGTTGGCCCAGATGCGGGAGATGTTGGCTCGAGAGCGGGACCAGCTGGAGCCGTTCACGGCGCAGTTCCTGAAGCAGCTGGGGCGTTCGTCCATTACGGCGGCGGCGGCGGCGACGCGGAGCCACATCGAGGAGCAGGCGGTGCGGGATGCGCTGCAGGAATCGGCGAACGATCCGGCGAAGGCGGCCGAGCGGTTGGGCGTGCCGGTCAATCAGCTACGCGACAAGATGCGGGAGCTGGGGATCGGCTAGGGCGGCCCACCGCCGCGCTCCTCACTCCAGCCGCGGTACCGGCTGACCCCGAGGCTAGCCTTCGAGCGCCTGTCGCGCAATTCCCGCCACCGTGGCGTCTTGGTCCTGCGCCAGCTGTGTCAGGGCGTCTTTGGCCAGCTCACGGGGTAGCTGCGCCAGGGCCCGCGCCGCCGCCTGCTGTAAGGCCCCTCGTTCTTTCCTCATCAGCCGCGTTCGGTCAAACAGGCCGACCAGCAGCGTGACGGTTTCGCGTGCGGGGATCTGTCCCAGCGCCTCGGCGGCCGCGACCTGCTCGTCCGCGGACGCTCGTTGGAGCGCGGCGACGAGGAGGGGTAGGACCTCGCGCCGGCACGAGGCGCCGAGGGCCCGAAGGGCGGCGAGGCGGACGGCCGGCGCGGCGTCGTTGACGGCCAGCCGGCCGATCTGCTCGGCCACCGCCCCGCCGCGGGCGCCGGCCACGCGCAGTACGTGGGCTCGCACGCCAGCGTTGGGGTGGCGGATCGCGGCCGCCAGCCAGCGCTGGATGATCGCCGTCGGGCGGAGGCTCTCGCCCAGCGCCGTGACGAACGTCTCCACCACGCCGGCGCTGGGATCGCGGGCCAGCGCGTCGGCCCCCGCGTCATCCAGGGCGCCCACGCGGTCCGCCAGCAGCACCACCTCCGGGCTTCGATCCCGCCGCGCCAGACGCAGCAACAGCTCGGCGCACTCGGGCAGCAGCAGCGCCAGCGCCTCCTCGGCGGCGGCCTGTTGGCGCTCGTCTCCCCGGCGCCAGGCAGCGGCCAGGGTCTCGACCACGCCGTCGTGCCGCGCCAGCCGGCTCAAGGCGTCGCGCACCGGTTCGCGCAGAGCGGGGTAGGGATCACGGCTTCGAGCGCCCAGGGCGCGCAGGGTATCCAGCAACGCCCGGCCATCCACCTGGTCCACGGCCTCGATGGCTCGCGCTTCCGCCGCTCGGGCCGCCTCGCTTATGCTGCTGACATCGTTAGCGGCGGCCAGGGCGCCGGCCGCGGCGGGGTTCAGGGTGCGAAACAGCGAAGCATCGCCGGTGCCCTGAACCTCGACCAACGTCCCGCGAAAGCGCCGCAGCGACGTCTGGCCCGCGGCCTGCTCCAAGGTGCGGACGAACTCGCCCGCGCCAGCGAAGCGCTTGTCCGGCTCCTTCTCCAGCGCGTGCAGGATGACGGCCTCCATGTCGTCGGTCACGTCCGGGCGCCGCGCGGCCAGCGGCGGCACGGGTGCCGTGGCGTGCTGGTGGAAAATCGCCTGGACGCTGGTACTGTCGAACGGGGGAGCGCCGGCCAGCATCTCGTAGACCACGACGCCCAGGCTGTAGATGTCACTCCGGGCGTCCAGCTCGCTGTCGCCCGCGGCCTGCTCGGGAGACACGTAATGCGGGGTGCCGATGATCACGCCAGACGCGGTGACCACCGAGTCACTAGCCAGCGCCTTGGCGATGCCGAAGTCCGTGAGCAGGCTCCGGCCGGTGGCGAACTCCAGCAGGATGTTGTCCGGCTTCACGTCACGATGCACCACGTGCTTGTGATGCGCGAAATCCAGCGCGGCGGCGACGTCGCGCGCGATGCCGAGGGCAATGGGGATCACCAGCTGGCCCTCCCGGCGGAGCCGGGCGGAGAGCGGCTCGCCGTCCACCAGCGGCATCACCAGGCACGGCACGTCGCCCTCTCGGCCCACGAAGTAGATCGGCACGATGTTGGGGTGAGCGAGCCGGGCCGCCATCTGCGCTTCGCGGCGGAATCGGTCGGCGATGCTGGGGACGGCGGCGAACTCCGGGAACAGGGCCTTGGCGGCGAGCTTCCGATCCAGGCGCTGGTCGTGGACCCGGAACACGATGGCATATCCGCCCCGGCCGATCACGTCTTCCACCTCGTAGCCGGAGCCCAATGCCCGGGCCACGTCTTCGGCCAGGTTGGCCGCCGGGTCCGCGCCGGAAAGTGGCGGGAGCAGCCCTCCGCAGGATGGGCAGCGGAGCGCGGCCTCGGGCGTGGAGCGCCCGCAGCCGGTGCAGAGTCTGCCGGTCATGGGTGGGAAATAGGCAGGGGAGTGACCGGGTCGCGCAACCGGGCGTGGGCCACGCAGCCATGCTCGCTCGTGCGGTCTGGGCGACCGACGGCATCTTTCCTTCGGGACGTCCCATTCGTGAGACCAGCCCCGCGAAAGGAGATCACCTATGAGGATGCTGTCGCTTCTCTTGGCAGTTCCAGTCGCCGCCGCTACCGCCTGCGCACCGCGGGTCGACACCGCCGCCGAGCAAGCGGCACTGCGCCGGGCCGACAGCGCTTACACCGTCGCGGTCCAGTCGAAGAACCTCGATGCCATGATCGAGTCGTACGCCAGCGATGCGGTCATGTACCCGCCCAACGAACCTACGGTCTCGGGGATCGAGGGAGTTCGGCAGTACGCCACCACCATCCTCAGTACCCCGGGGCTCTCCGTCGCCTTCACCCCGGTCGATGTCCAGGTGTCACCGGGCGGGGGGATGGGTTACACCTTCAACACCGGCCGCGTGACGACGACCGACCCTGCGGGCGCTACCGTGAGCGAGGAAATCCGCGACTTCCACGTGTGGAGGAAGGAGCCCGACGGCCGCTGGAACGTGGTGGTCGATATCTGGAACTCCCCGACGCCTCTGCCGCCGCCGCCACCCGCCCCGGCCAGGCGCCGGTAGCGCGCCCTCACCGCAGCGGACGGCACCTGGCAGGCGCCCTGACCGCCGGGGTCGCGTGCCCTGGCGGGCAACGCGGACTCGGAGGAGCGCGGTTCGACCAGTGGGGCGCGCGTCAACCGCGCAACCGCTTGATCTGCTCCAACGCTTCGATGTCCGCCGTGTCCAACGGCCGGCCGGTGCGTTTGGTCTCGATCAAGTCGTCGAGGCCGATGAGCGGCACCGCTACGCCGTCAACGGTCACGATCGAGGATCGGTGGACCGCGTCGTCGTATTTCACGCTCCACGCTACCAGGAAGATGTCCACGGCCGGGTCGTCCCCGATCACGAAGATCGGACGCTCCAGGATTTCGTCCGGCACCAACTGGCGTGCGAAGCCGTACCCGATGGTCGAAAGGCCCTCGAGAATGCGTTCCGCGTTCTCGCGAGTGCGCTCGATGAGGATGTCGACGTCCGTGGTGGCCCGCGCGTATCCGTGCAGGACACACGCGACCCCGCCGATCACGAGATACTTCGCCCCGGCCGCGTTGAGCGCGACGCAGACCTGAAGCGCCTTGATTCTGGGCCCTACGCCCCAGCCAGGCGGGCCTTTTTCCATTCGTAGAAGTCCTCGTAGGTCTCAAAGCCAATGACCTGTTGCCGGCGCCCGCGCCGCTGCGCTTGCCTGGCCAGCTGCCCCAGTTGTTCCGCCCGGAGCAATCGCTCCTCCGGCGGGAGCTTCATTTCGGCGGCCAAGTGCCTATCGCGCGCCTCCGCCACCTCGCGCGCAGCGTACGCGACGGGCGCCGCCTCGCTGACGCGGCCCGCACTGGGGGCGGCGACATCGGACGCGCCCAGATACCGCCGCAGCGCCTCCGCCAGCAGCCAGCTCCGGGAGCGGTCCAGTGCCCGCGCCCGTTTGTCGGCGGCGGCGACGAGCTCGCCTGGCAGGGTGATCGATATTCGGGCATACGACATAGCAGGATCGGTCCTACTGAGTATTACTCGATCATATACGGGGACGTCGCTTCCGGTCAAGCCGAAGCACGCCGCCCAGCTAGAACGGGATCCGCACTCCGACTGGGTGCCACCCGGAGACGCGTGAGACTTGACACGGTGTACCATTCAGGCCAGGGTACTTGGCGGCGCCCCCACGCTCCCCTCTGGACAGGTGAATCGCGCATGATCGAATCCGGACCGCCGGCACGAGCCGTTCTGGTCGGCCTGACCGTGAGCATCGGTATCGCGGCAGCGCACCACCCCGCGCCAGCCCAGGCGGTCGGCGCTCAGGTCGCCCCGGCGGCGGCCTACCCCGGCCGGTACCCCTTCACCGAGGCCGACGTCCACTTCGTCACCGGGATGATCAGCCATCACGCCCAGGCGATCGTGATGGCGGGCTGGGCGCCAACGCACGACGCGAGTGAGTCTGTCCGCAGGCTGTGCGAGCGGATCATCAACGCGCAAACCGACGAGATCCAGTTGATGCAGGTTTGGCTCCGCGACCGCAACCAGCCGGTGCCCGAAGCGAAGCCCCTGCCGGTGCGCATGAAGATGGGCGGTGTGGAGCACGAGATGTTGATGCCGGGGATGCTCACGGACGAGCAGATGAAGCGGCTCGACCAAGCGCGGGGCGGGGAGTTCGATCGGCTGTTTCTCACGTTCATGGTCCAGCACCACCGCGGTGCGGTCACCATGGTCGAACAGCTGTTTAGCTCCCCCGGCGCGGGTCAGGACGAAGCGGTCTACAAGTTCGCCTCCGACATCTTCGCCGATCAGACCACCGAGATCGAGCGAATGCAGAAAATGCTGTTAACCCTCCCTCTGAGGTAACGATGAGACGCCCCACCAGTCTGTTCGCGATGCTTCTGTTCGTCGCAGCCTGCGCCCGGTCTTGGTCCACGGCGCCGGGCGCGAGCCCGCAGCCTGCCGCCGCGACCGGCGAGGCGGCCGGACCGCTCGTGGCCGCCCGGTCCGCCATGGCGCCGAGCCCCGATCCGCGGATCGGGCTCAAGCCGGGGCTGTTCGACGCGGGCACAGCCATCTGGAACCTGCGGCTCCTCTCCGCCACGCCCTCGCCGGCCGGATTCCTCGGGGTCACGAACTCCGACCTCGCCTTCCTGGGGAACTATGCGCTGCAGGGGAACTACAACGGGTTCCAGGTCTGGGACATCTCCAGCCCGAGCGCTCCCAAGCTGGTGAAGGCGTACCTCTGCCCCGCCTCGCAGAGCGACGTGTCCGTGTACCGGAACTTGTTGTTCGTCTCGGCCGAAGCGCCGTCGGCCCGCTTGGACTGCGGCACGGAGGGGGTGCGGGATACGGTGAGCCACGACCGGATCCGCGGCATCCGGATCTTCGACATCACGGACATTACCAACCCCAAGTACATCGCCAACGTGCAGACCTGCCGCGGTTCGCACACCCATTCCGTGCTGGTGGACCCCAAGGATTCGGAGAACATCTACATCTACATCTCGGGCTCCGCGGGCGTGCGGTCGCCCAACGAGCTGCCGGGCTGTTCGCGCCTCCGGCCGGACGAGGACCCCAACTCCGCCCTGTTCCGAATCGAGGTCATCAAGGTCCCGCTGAGCGCCCCGGAGCGGGCGGCGATCGTGAGCTCGCCGCGGATCTTCCAGGACCTGGCGCCCGCGCCCCGGCACGGGGAGGCGCCGGAAGACATCGCGGCGCGGCAAGCCATGGCGGACTCGGTGCGGCGGGCGGGCGGATTCGTCGCGACGGTCGGCAGCGACGTGCTCATCCTGGGGCGGGGATTCGTCAACCCCAGGCTCGATAGCATCGTGAGGGCCCGCGGCGGTACCGGCGCCCCCACCGGGGCGGACAGCGCGGCGCTCCGGGAAGCGCTCCCCGGCATCATCGCGGCCATGATGGGAGAGGAGGCCAACCGGCCGCGTACCGGCCCCAATCAATGCCACGATATCACGGTCTATCCCCAGATCGGCCTGGCCGGCGGCGCCTGCGGCGGTTACGGCCTGTTGCTTGACATCCGCGACCCGGTCAATCCGGTGCGGATCGACGCGGTGGCCGATTCCAACTTCGCCTACTGGCACTCGGCCACGTTCAACAACGACGGCACCAAGATCCTGTTCACCGATGAATGGGGCGGCGGCGGCGCGCCCAAGTGCCGGGCCACCGACAAGTACGAGTGGGGTGGGGACGCCATCTTCACGCTGGCCAACAACAAGATGACGTTCCACAGCTACTACAAGATGCCGGCGGCGCAGACCCCGCTGGAGAACTGCGTGGCGCACAACGGGTCGCTGATTCCGATCCCCGGCCGGGACATCATGGTGCAGGGCTGGTACCAGGGCGGCATCTCGGTGTTCGACTGGACCGACGCCGCCCGCCCCAAGGAGATCGCGTTCTTCGATCGCGGGCCCGTGGACCCCAGCCGCATGCAGATGGGCGGGTCGTGGTCGGTCTATTGGTACAACGGCGTGATCGTGAGTTCTGAGATCGCCCGCGGCCTGGACATCCTGGAGTTGACGCCGAGCGCCTTCATTTCGCAGAACGAGATTGACGCCGCCAAGACCGTGCGGCTCGACTACCTGAACGCGCAGGGGCAGCCCCAGTTCGTCTGGCCGCCGAGCTTCGCGCTGGCGCGGGCCTATCTGGACCAGCTGGAGCGATCGAACGGACTCGCCGCCCAGCGCGTTGCGGCGACGCGAGCTGCGCTCCGGGACGCCGAGCGAGCGAGTGGGGAGAAGCGGCGCTCGGCTCTGACTGCGCTGGCAACGCAGCTGAACGCTGACGCGACTGGAGCCGTGGACGCCGCGAAGGTGCAGAAGCTGGCGGCGGCGGTCACGGACCTGGCGGGGGCGGAGCGCTGATCGCTCAGGGAACCCGCCCACCCGCCGGCGGCCAATGCGCTGAACCTGCGAAGGCCCCAGCGACGGATCGCCCTGGTGAAGTAGAGGAGCGGTAGCCCGCCGCCCCGCAGCGGGCCAAAGAGCAGGTTCTCGGGACGGATCTCGGACTGCCCCCGGTGGCGGAGCCTCGCTTGACCACCGCGAGCCGCGGCTGCTCCTTTGATGGCCTGTGACTGCCCCCAACCAGCCGCTGCCCGCCTCGGGAGTGCCGTCCGCAGTCGCCGCGTTCCTCCCCTGGTACCGAACCATCAGCCCGGAGCAGTGGCGCGCGCTCCTCGCCGCCAAGCTGGGCTGGATGCTCGACGCCATGGACTTCCTGCTCTACGTCATGGCGATCGGGCGGCTCAAGGCCTACTTCGGGTTCGACGACGCCACCGCCGGGCTCTTGGGCACCATCACGCTCCTGGTCTCCGCCGGAGGCGGGATCCTGTTCGGAGCCATCGCGGATCGCGTAGGCCGCACCCGGGCGCTCATGGGTACCATTCTCATTTTCTCCCTGTGCTCCCTGGGCGCGGCGACTTCACAGTCCCTGCTCCAGCTGCTGCTGTGGCGAGCGCTGCTCGGGATTGGCATGGGTGGCGAGTGGGCCTCGGGCGCGGTGCTGGTGAGCGAGACCTGGCCTGCCGAACACCGCACCAAGGCAGTGGGCATCATGCAGTCGGGCTGGGCCTTGGGTTACATCCTGGCGGCCATCCTGGCCGCGCTGGTGCTGGGCGTCCTGCCGCTGGGCCGGGAGGCGTGGCGCTGGCTCTTCGTGCTCGGGGTACTGCCCGGGTTGTTGACGTTCTGGATTCGCCGGAAGGTGGCCGAGCCTCCGGTCTGGGCCCAGCGTCGCGCCGCGCGTCGATTGGCGGCGAATCCGTTCGGTGTGCTGTTCGGCCGGCGGCTGGTGCGCCGAACGGTGCTGGCGACCCTGATCGGCGCGTCGGTCCAATTCGCCTACTGGGGACTGTTCTTCTGGCTGCCGAGCTTCCTGGCGGCGCCAGTGGAGCAGGGCGGAGCCGGGATGACCATCGTGCGATCCATGAGCTGGATCATCCCGATGCAGATCGGGGCTTACTTTGGCTACCTCTCGTTCGGCTTCATCGCTGATCGGCTGGGCCGGCGGCGCACGTTCGCGCTGTATCTCGCCACTGCGGCGCTGCTGGTGCCGGTATACGGGCAGCTCGCGCGCAGCCCGGCCGTGCTCATGGTGCTCGGGCCGATCTTGGGCTTCGTCGGGCACGGCTACTTCAGCATGTTCGGCGCGTTCCTGGCGGAGCTGTTTCCCACGGCGGTGCGGGCCACGGGCCAGGGGCTCACCTACAACCTGGGGCGCGGACTGGGCGCGCTGGCGCCGTACACGATCGGCGCGCTGGCGACGGTGCCGCAGGTAGGGATCGGCTCGGCCCTGGCGCTGACCTCGGCGTTCTTTGTTACCGGAGCGCTGCTGCTGTTCACGCTTCCCGACACCAGCGGCAAGCCACTCGAAGACTGATCACCACTGAAGGGGGAGGAGCTTCGCATCATGAGGTGACCCTCCTCGACCCGGACGGCTAACTTAGCGCCTGACCTTAAGACGCACCCTCCTCACTCTCGCCCTGAGGTCTGCCATGTTCCTGCGCCGCGCCGGCGCGCTCGTCCCCGTCTTCCAGCTCCTAGCGTCAACGCTCGCCGGCCAGGAGCGCGCCATTCCATTCTGGCCAGACGCCGTGCCGACGGCAATCCATGCGCACGTGGATGGCGTGGCGGCGCTGGAGACGGTGCGCGAGCTGGCACGCTTCCACCGGGTGCATGCCTCGCCCGGCTTTGCGGCCGCGGCGGAGCACCTTCGTCAACGCCTGGCTCAAGCCGGCTTCCGGGACGCCGCGATCGAGCGATTCGCCGCGGATGGCTCCACGCGCTACGCCCACTTCCGGAGCTACTATGGGTGGCAGCCGGTCGCCGCCACGCTCCGGGAGATCTCCCCCAACCCGACGCTGCTGGCGTCCTTCCCGGAACTGCCCGTGGCGCTCGCCGATTACAGCCAGGACGCCGACGTGACGGCCGAGCTGGTGGACGTCGGCCCGGGCACGCGCGCAGAGGACTACGACGGGCGCAACCTGTCTGGGAAGATCGTGATCGCCAGCGGCTCGTTGCCGCTAGTGCACCGTCTGGCCGTGGAGGAGCGCGGGGCCGCCGGCTTCTTGTCGGACTTTCCCAACCAGACCACCGCCTGGTCCGGTGACGATCGTGACCTGGTGCGCTGGGGACACCTCTCGGCGTATCAGCTCAAGAACACCTTCGCGTTCATGCTCTCCAAACGCCAGGCCGAGCGCCTGCGCCAGCGGCTGGTGCGGGGGGAGCGGATCGTGGTGCGGGCGCAGGTTCGGGCTCGGATGGCGCCGGGCACCTTCGACCTGGTGACGGCCACCATCCCCGGCACCGAGGGCGCGGATCAAGAGATCGTGCTCACCGCCCATCTCGACCATCAGTCGGCCGGCGCCAACGACAACGCCTCGGGCAGCGCAGGCATCCTGGAAGTGGCGCTGGGACTTCGCCGCGCGATCGCCGATGGTTCGCTGCCGCCGCCCCGACGGACCATCCGCTTCCTCTGGACGCCGGAGATCGCCGGCACGCTGGCCTATCTGGTGAGCCGCCCCGAGGTCACCAGCCGCCTGCGCGCCGGCATTCACATGGACATGGTGGGAGGGCTCCTCGGCACCATCCGGGGGACCTTCCACCTCTCGCGGTCCGCGGAGAGCTTGCCCCACATCGCCAACGAGATCGCCGAGGCCTGGTTCCACGATGTGGTCCGCACGTCGGCGCGCTTCGCCGAGCGGGGCGGCGATCCGTACGGCGGGCTGGTGTGGCCGCCAGGGTCGCGGGAGGCGTTCCTGGGAGACCTCCGCGGCATCGAGATGGGGAGCGATCATCAGGTGCTTCAGGACGGCGCGTTTCGGATTCCGGTGGTGTATTTCCACGACTGGCCCGACGTCACCATCCACACCAACAAGGATCAACCGGAGAATCTCGACGCCACCAAGCTCGGGCGGGTGGCCTACATGGGCGCCGGCATCGCCTGGACGCTGGCGGCGCTCCCGGACTCCGAGGCGAGCCGATTGGTGGGGCTGGCGCGCGGCGCAGCCGAGGCGCGGGCGGCGCAGGCACGAGTGCGCGCGGCCATGGGTGCGGATCCCCGGGACGGGCTGCTCCTCGAGCGCGAAGCCCTGGCTCAGGGGATCGAGACCCTGCGCTCGGTGGGGTCGCTTTGGCCGGCGACCGCGGCCGCCGTGACGCGCGAGGTGGAGCGACTCCAGCGGCTGCAACCCGTGGTTCCCGCCGCCGCGGAGCGCGACCCCAGGGTGCCGGTGCGGAGCGCGGAGGTGCGCGGGCCCCTCGAGGTGTACTACTACGATCATCTGGCCGAAGTACTCGGCCCGGACGCCGACCTGAGCACGGCGCTCTCGCGGCACGCCTACGGCGAGGTGCTGCGCTACGAAACGTTGAACCTGGTGGACGGTCGACGCAGCGTCTCCGACATCCGGGACCTGCTCACCGGACGGTACCAGCCGGTCCCCTTGCGAGCCGTGGCGGAGTACCTGGCGCTGCTCGAGCGGGCCCGCGTCGTGTGGTTCAGGAATCCCTAGCGCCGCGTGGCCACCGTGAGGGAAGGGTCCGCGGGACCGCAGCGCGCCCTCGAGCGCCGGCTCGATCTCATTTCCGTCACCGCGCTGGTCATCGGTGAGGTCATCGCTGTCGGCATCTTCCTCACCCCGGCCGGAATGGCCAAGTCCCTCGTTTCTGACGCTCGCCATGATTCTCTTGGTGCTGCTCGCCGCACACAACCCACTCCAGGCCTTCCTGGGTACCGCGGTCGTGGCACTGGGTGCGCCCGTGTATCACTTCTGGCTTCGGCGCGCCGGCGTACCGGCAGAGTCCTCCGCATGACGGGCGGTCGGTCGCCACTGGTGCACCGGCTGTGCCTCGGCGCGCTGGTGGCGCTGGTGCCCGGCCGGGTCGCGACGGCGCAAGTCACGGCCATCACCAACGTCAGCGTAATTGACGGCACCAGTCCCACGAGTCGATTGGACCAGACGGTCGTGGTGCGAGGAAACCGAATCGTCGCGGTTGGCCTGGCTTCCGCAACCCGGGTGCCGCCTGACGCTCGGGTGGTGGACGGGCGCGGGAAGTACCTGGTACCCGGGTTGTGGGACATGCATGTGCACACCGTGGTTCCCGGCGGACGGGAAGTGCTGGCCCTCTACGTCACCAATGGAGTCCTGGGGGTGCGAGATCTGGCCGGCGATTGGGCGCAGCTCACCGAGTGGCGTCGGGAGATCGGGGATGGTCACTTGGTCGGTCCTCGGATCGTGGCTTCCGGGCCGTATATCGAAGGCGGCGACGTGCCGATTGTGCACGTGCTGGCGCGCACGAGCGAGGAGGCCCGGGCCGCGGTGGACTCGCTGGCGCGGCTGGGCGTGGACTTGGTGAAGCTCCATAGCCAGTTGTCGCGAGAGGTCTACTTTGCGGCCGCTCGGGCGGCGCGCGAGCGGGGGCTTCAGGTGGCGGGCCACGTCCCGCGCAGCATCACCGCGCGCGAAGCCTCCGACTCCGGGCTCACCAGCCTGGAGCACATGCTCCAGATCCCCACGCCGTGCACGCCTGCCGAGTCGCTGGCGCTGGCGCCGCGGTTTCCCATCCAGGGCGTCTTGGGCCGCTGTACCTCGGAAGACCTGGGGCCGCTGTTCAGGCGCTTGGTGGCGAACCGCACCTGGGTGGTACCCACGCTGGTGGCGCAGTACGAGATCGCCGCCTGGCCCAAGCGGGAGCTGCCGGGCGACTCGGTTGCGTCCGTCCTCCCCGACACGCTGCGTCGCTATGTGGCGCAGATCTTCCCGATGCCGGACAGCATCCCGCCCGACGCGGACGTGGTGGGACGCGCCCTGTGGGAGAAACGCATCGCGTTGGTGGGAGCCATGTATCGGGCCGGCGTGGGGATCTTACCAGGAACCGACGCTCCGCTCCGGAACAGTCCGCCCGGGTTCGGGCTCCACCAGGAGATGGCGCTCTTGGCCCGCGCTGGCCTGTCGCCGTTCGAGGTGCTGCGGGTGGCGACGCTGGAGCCCGCGCGCTATCTGGGCGCGCTGGATTCCTTGGGCACGATCGCGGCGGGGAAGGTCGCTGATCTCGTGCTGCTGGCCGCGGACCCGCTGGCGGACGTCGGCAACCTTCGCCGGGTCGACGCGGTGCTGGCGAACGGCCGGCTCCTGGAAATGCGGGCACCGAGGGCGCGCTAGCCGCGCGAGTGGGTCGCCCGCGCTCACTGGTGCCTCAAGTCCGCGCCGGCTCGAGATCCACCCGGATGTGCCGCCACTTGCCTTGCCGGAACCGGAGCACGCTGAGCGTGGAGCGCGTCGCGTGGCCCAGCAGGATCGCCAGCCAGATGTCCACCGGGGTGAGCCCGCGCGTCGCCTGGAGCACGGCGCACAGGCCCAGCGGCACCACGATCTGTGAGACGACGGAGATGTAGAACGGGCTCTTGGTGTCGCCGGTGCCCTGGAGCCCACCGGTGTAGGCGAGCGCCACGGTGATGAACAGGCCGGAGACGCTCAGAAACGTCAGGAGCTGCACGCCCAGGTCCACCACCACGGGGTCCCGCATGCCGAACAATGCCAGCAGGTAGCGCGGGACCATGAGGAACAACAACCCCATCAGGGCCGCCAGGCCCAGCCCGATCCGCGACGCCACGTGCACCGCCCGCACCGAGCGATCGGGGTGTCCGGCGCCCAGGTTCTGGCCCGCGACGGCGGCGGTGGCGCCCATGAGCCCCACCGAGGTCCACGTAATGAACGAGAACAGCTCGGTGTACCCCACCGCGTAGGCCGCCTGCGCCTCGGCGCTTTGCGGCAGCGATCCGATGAACCGCAACAGCAGCACGCCGGCGATGTTCATGGCGATCCCCTGCAGGCCCGTGGGGAGGCCGAAGCGGAACAGCGAGCGGATAATGGGCCAATCGGGCTTGAGGCCCAGCCCCCGATGGAAGGCGACCACCAGTCGTCCGGAAAAGAGGAGGTACAGGGCGATCAGACTCACGATCCCGCCGGCGATCACGGTGCCCAGCGCCGCGCCGGTCGTTCCCAATCGGGGAATGGGCCCCAGCCCGGGAATGAGGATCACGTTGAGGATGACGTTGAGCGCCGTGTACACCACGCCCAGACGAAGGGGCGTCCGCGCGTCTCCCGCCGCGCGGAGCGCGCCGCCCACCATGAAGAACATCATCATGCCGAAGCTGAAGACGAACATGATGCGGAGGTACGGCAGCGCCTGCGCCCGCACCTCCGGCGTGGCGTGGACCAGGTGGAGCAGGTACGGCGAGAGCAGCCAGCCCAGCGGCGCCAGGACGCCCACCGACAGCCCCAGCGACGTGAGATACGCCTGGTACACGGCGCGATTGACCTTCTCGTGATCGCCGGCGCCCGCGAAGCGAGCTACCAGGACGCCCATCCCCGAGTAGAGCGACATGATGAAGACGATGACCACGATGAAGATCTGGATGGAGACGCCGATGGCGGCGTTGCCCACGTAGCCCACGAAGTTCCCCACCATGGCGTGGTCGATGATGCCCTGGAGCCCGCCGATGATGTTCTGGAGCATGGTGGGCCAGGCCATGCGCCAGACGGCGCGACCGATGGGGCCTTCCACGATGGAGCGATCGAACGATTTGCCGGGCCTGGGGGGATCGGCCATGGGGTAGGAGAATCGCCCGGTGGACACGTTTCTTCAAGCATCCACGCGGATGTGTGGTTTGCCACCGGAGGCTACTTTCCCTGCACCATGGCTCATTCTCTCGCGCTTCCCTTCGCGGCAGTGGTTGCGGCGAGCAGTGGATTGGCCCAGGCGCCGGCCCGCCTCTCGCCCGCCGAGTTCGGGGCGCTGGTCGAGCGAGTGTCCGAGCCCGGCGGCTACTTCGACACCGACAACCTGGTCTCCAACGAAGATTCTTACCTCCACGCCATCACCGGACTGGAACGTCACGGCGTGCGGGGCGGCGCGTACCTGGGCGTGGGCCCGGACCAGAACTTCTCCTACATCGCGGCCATTCGGCCCCGGATCGCGTTCATCATCGACATCCGGCGAGACAACCTCCTGGAGCAGTTGCTGTTCAAGGCGCTGTTTCATCAGGCGCGCAATCGCATCGAGTTCCTGAGCCTGCTGTTCGGGAGGACGCCGCCGGCGGATACGGCGGGCTGGAGCGCTCGGGATCTCGAGGCGCTGCTCGGGTACGTCAGCCGCGGGCCGCCGGACTCGCTAGCGGCCGCGCGGGCGCGGCGCGTGGTGGGTTCGCTGGTTCGGGGGTTCGGGATGGCGTTGTCGGCGGGGGACCTCGCCACGATCGAGCGGTTTCACCGGACCTTCATCGCCGAAGGGCTGGAGCTCAAGCTCACCACGTTCGGCCGCCCCGAGCGGTTCGATTACCCGACCTACCGGCGCTTGCTGCTGGAAACCGATCGCGAGGGCCGCCGCGCCAACTACCTGGCCCGGGAATCGGCCTTCCGGTTCGTCAAGACGCTGCAGGAGCGAAACCTGATCATCCCCGTGGTGGGCGATCTCGCCGGGCCCAAGGCGGTCGCCGCCATCGCCCGATACCTGACCGAACGCGGCGAGCCGGTATCAGCCTTCTACACGTCGAACGTGGAGCAGTACCTGTTTCGTGGAGGCACCTTTGGGCAGTTCGCCCGAAACCTGGAGGCGCTGCCGCACGACCAGCGGAGCGTGATCGTCCGGAGCTACTTCCCCTACGGGCGGCCGCACCCGCAGGCGGTGCCCGGGTACTTGAGCGTGCAACTGCTCCAGACCGTGGACGCGTTCCTCGAGGTCCAGCGAGGTGGCGGGTTCCGGAGCTACGGCGAGTTGGTGACGCGCGATCTGCTGCTCATCCGGTAGGGTGAGCGGTCTCGCCGCCTACTCCAGTACGACGATATTGCGCTCCGCGCACATCCGCTTCAGCACCTCGGGCCACACCGAGACGCTCACCTCGCCCAGGTGCGCCTTCCGGAGCAGCAGCATCAGGGTCCGGCTCTGACCGATCCCGCCGCCGATGGAGAGCGGCAGCGTCCCCTCCACGATCCCCCGGTGGTACGGCGTCTTGAGCAGGTGGAGCTGGTTGCTCAGCTTGAGCTGCAGCTTGAGCGTCTCGGCGTTGACCCGGATCCCCATGGACGTGAGCTCGTGGCGGCGCCGAGTGACCGGATTCCACACCAGGATATCGCCATTCAGGCCGTGCATCGGGCGGCCGTCTCGGGACTCGGTCTCGGTCACCCAGTCGTCGTAGTCGGCGGCGCGCATTTCATGGGGGTAGCCGTCTTGCAGCGGCCAGCCGATCCCGTAGATGAAGATCGCCGGGTACTTCTGTAGCACCATGGTTTCCCGCTGCTTGCGCGGCAAGTCGGGGAACATGTCCAGAATGTCCTCGGCGTGCAGGAACGTCAGATCCGCGGGCAGCTCGGGGTAGCGCGGGTCGCGCAGCTTAGGGAACTCCTGAAGCGCGAACTGCTCCGCCCCCTTGATCACCTTCCAGATTTTCCGCACGGTGGCGGTGAGGAAGTCGAGATTGCGCTGGTCCGGGGTGATCGCCAGCTCCCAGTCCCACTGGTCCACGTAGCAACTGTGATCGTGGTCCAGGAAATAATCCTTGCGCACCGCGCGCATGTCGGTGCAGAGCCCTTCGCCCGGGCGCATGTCGAACTGTTTCAACGCCACCCGCTTCCACTTGGTGGCCGCCTGCACCACCTGGGCGTCGATCGGGTGCTGGTCGTGATCGTTGCTGATGTGGAACTGGATCGGGGTGCGCGAGCCGTCTCGGTCCAGCAGGTCGTTGACGCCGCTCTCGGCGTCCACGATGAGCGGGACGGTGACCATCATCAGGTTCAGCTCCTTGCAGAGCTGCAACTCGATGTAGCTCTTCACCGCGAAGATCGCGAGCTGGGTTTCTTTGGGGTTGAGCAGCGGGCGATAGTCGGTGGGAAGAACCTTCTCCAGTTCGCGATAATCGCCGATACCGGGGCCGGCGAGGTCGGCTGGCTTGGCCGGGGCTCCGGCAGCGGGTCGCTTCCGGGGTGCGCGGCGCGTGCGTTTCCTATGGGTGACCGCCATGTGCCATTCCTCGGGTAACCGATGTGAGGTCGGCACGACCCAAACACCGCCGCCGTGCCGACGACCGCTCAGCAATAGCGGGGCGGCCGTGAATGGGGCTTAAAGCCGGGATGAAGGCGTGAGACCCAACCTAGCGAACCCGCAGGATTCGGTCGTCGTCGGCCGCGGGGAACCCGCGCCCGTCCCGATTGCTGGTGGCGAGGTAGATGGCTCCGTCCGGGCCCACCAGGACGTCGCGAATGCGGCCGAACTCGTCCTGATGAAGGTGTTGGACCCAGGCGGCACGCCGACCGTCGGGCGAGAGCGAGATGCGGAGCAACACCCGGCCCGAGAGCGCGGTGACGAGCAGCGTGTCCCGGGCGGCGAACGCCGCGCCCGCTATGCCCAGCGTGGGGGTGAACTCGATGACCGGCTCCATCACGTTGTTGGCGCCGCAGAAATCGCGTTCGGCGTCCCTATCGCAGGCGCCGCGCGCCTCGGGCCAACCGTAATTGCGGCCGGGTTCCACCAGGTTGACTTCGTCCGCCTCGCTCGGGCCATGCTCGGCCACGTACAACGCGCTGGTCCCCGGCTGGAAGGCGATCCCCTGCGGGTTCCGGTGGCCATAGGACCAGATCTCGTTGCCGAACGGATTGCCCGGCGCCGGTTTCCCTTCCAGCGTGAGCCGCAGAACTTTCCCGGCGAGCGACTTTCGATCTTGCGACCGCGACCCGTCGCCCGCGTCGCCCGTGGTCAGGTACAACATCCGGTCCGGGCCGATCGCCAGCCGCGCGCCGTTGTGATTCCCAGCACCGGGGATGCCGTCCAGCAGCGTCTCGGGGTCCGCCAGGCGGCCGCTGGCGTAACGCATCCGGATCAGGCGATTGCGGATCCCGAGTACGGAGCGATAGGAGTGCGCCAGGTAGACGTACGGCTGGCTCCTGAAATCGGGATGGAACGCCATGCCCATGAGGCCGCTTTCGCTCACTTCGGTGACTTCGATCTCGCCGACCAGGGTGACCTGGCCGCTGGCGACGTCCACCCGCGAGATCCGGCCGGGGCGTTCGGTGACCCACATGGCGCCGTCAGGGCCCCATTCCAGGTCCCAGGGCGTGTCCAGCCCGGAGGCCACGGTCTTGACCTGAAGGGCGTGGCCCAGGGACGCGGGTGCGCCGGTCGCGGAAGCGGCGGTGAGGACCATCAAGAGGCAGGACCGTGCGGTGCGCATGGGATCCCCCCGGAGGGTGCGGGTTGAGGCGTGACGATTGGAAGGATGGCATATTAGCGGCAGCCAGCCAAGCCTTCGGAGCCACCGGTAAATGCCGTACGCCATTGCCCTCGCGTTGCTGGTCTCGGCGCCCGACACGGCCTTCGTGATCCGGGCGCACAAGATAGAGTCGGCGCCGGTGATTGACGGCACCGTTGCCGCGGACGAGTGGGACGAGGTGCCGGTCGCGAGCGGCTTGCTCCAGTATCTCCCGCGCCGAGGCGAGCCGGCGAGCCAGCCTACTGAGGCTCTCCTGGCGTATGACGACGCGGCCCTCTACGTCGCGTTCCGGGTTCATGACGACCGGCCGCCGACCGCTCAGCTTACCCGCCGGGACGCCGAACTGTTGGAAGACGACGCGGTGGTGGTGGTGCTCGACACCCACGGAGACCGGCAGTCGGCGTACTACTTCATGACCAACCTGCTCGGCACGCAGGCCGACGGCCGCATCGCCGACGACGGGCGCACGGTGGACGGGAGCTGGGACGGGGCCTGGCGAGCCGCGGCCCGCCGCACCGACTACGGGTGGTCGGCGGAGCTGGCGATTCCGTTTGCGTCGCTGTCGTTCCGACGGGGCGCCCGGGTGACCTGGGGCATCAACTTCGGCCGCAGCCGTCGGAGCGCGCTGGAGAGGAGTTTCTGGGCCGGTCCGCTCGACCATCACTACCGCGTCTCACAAGCGGGGATGGTCCGCGATCTCCAGATCCCGGCGCCCACTCGCCGCCATCAGGTGATCGCGTACGGTCTCACGCGGCTCCAGCAGGACACCGTCACCCGGTGGGACGGAGGCCTGGACCTCCGATACGCCCTGCGGCCCAACGTGCTGCTTCAGGGGACCTTGAACCCGGACTTCGCGACCATCGAGGCGGACCGGGAGCAGATCAACCTCACCCGCTACGAGCTTTCCATCCCCGAGAAGCGGCCTTTCTTCCTGGAGGGGAGCGAGCTGTTCCGGCAGCGGATCCGCACGTTCTACTCGCGCCGCATCGCCGACATCCGAGGCGGGGCCAAGCTCAATGCCAAGCAGGGTCCCTGGACCGCCGCCCTCATTTGGGCCAACGACGATCCGGCGTCCGGGGTGGGGACGGCCAACTACACCGTAGGTCGCCTCCAGCGCGGTCTGGGACGCTCCAGCGTCGCCGCGATGGTGGCGGACCGGTGGCGGGACGGCGTGCACCAGGGCTCGGCCAGCGCGGACGCCACGCTGTTCTTCACCAAGACGCTGGGGTTCACGGGTCAGTACGTCGAGACCTATGGACCCTTCGACCGCGGCCGTCGGGCGTTCTTTCTGCGGCCGTCGTACGACGCGCCCACCGGGCACTTCCACGTTCGTTACAGCCATTTGGGTGAGAGCGTGGCGGACAACGGAGACGCGGTAGGGTTCATTCGGGACGACGACCGCCGCGAGTTCGACTCCGCCATCTCCAGGCTGCTGTCCTACCGGAGCGGACTGCTAGAGCAAATCGAGTACAGCTCCAATTACAACATCTTCTGGAGTCAGGCCGGCGTGCTCCGGAGCTGGGAGATCGTGCAGGGTCTGGACTTCGAGCTGCGGAACCGGTTCACCATCGAGCTGGGGCACGTGGAGGACTTCCAACGGTTCGAGGAGGATTTCCGCAACCGCCGGACCGAAGTCGTGGTCGGGTACAACACGCGGGAGTACGAATCCGTCGAGATAGGCTACAGCGTTGGGCGGCATTTCGGCTCGGCCTTGCGGCTCTGGACCGCGAGCGCCGCCTACAAGCCCACGGCGCAGCTTTCGGTGGAGTACGAGCTGGAACGGCTGGTGCTCGAGCCCGACCCCGAGGGTGAAACCACCTGGATCCACGTCGTGCGGGCTAACCATTTCTTCACGCCGGATCTGTATCTCCGCCTGCTGTACCAGACCAACACGGGGAGCGACCGGGAAAACGTTCAGGCCGTGTTCGTATGGCGGTACCGGCCGCCCTTTGGAACCCTGCAGCTGGCGTTCCAGCGCGGCCCACTCAGGCTGGGTACGCAAGCCGGCGACGAGAACGCGCTGTTCGTAAAGGGGACCGCGGTGTTTTGAAAGAAGCCGCAACATGGAAGAGTTCAAGGCACGCGAGTCGGCCTGATCATGGTACCGCCGGCACAACCCTCATCAGCATCTCGAACGCTCGGTTGAGGGCCCGGCCGCCCGCGCCGGCCCCGCGATACTTGCCGAGCCGCACGACTACCAGTCCATGCGACGGGATAATGGTTGCGCTTTGCCCGCCCGCGCCCTGCATCGAGAAGGCGTCGTGAGGAATGGGGGTCGCGCCGTCGCCGTTGACCCAGAAGAACCCCCCGCCGTAGACCGGGCGCCCGTCGGCCACCCAGGCCGGCGCCGGGGTCTTCACGTACGACACGTAGCCTTCCGGCAGCAGCCGCTCGCCGTTCCAGACACCGTCCTGGAGGTAGAGATTGCCCAGGCGCGCCCAATCGCGCGCGGCCACCATCTCGTACCCCTGGCCCAGGAAGTTGCCGTAGGGATCGGTCTCGATGATGGCGTTGCGAACGCCGATCTTGTCCCACAGGACTCGCTGGGGGAACGCGTGATAGTCCTGCCCGAGCTTCTCAGCGCCCAGCCGCACCAGGTAGCTCGCCAGCACCGGATCGGTGTTGCGGTAGCGTCCCACGGTGTTGGGCTTCCACTGCTGCGGCCGGGTGGCCGCCCACCGGTAGGAGTTCGCGCCGCCGGTGTAGAGGTAGAGGTGGTCGGGGTAGCCCAGCGAATCGTTCCAGTCAGGATCCTGCGGTGCCTTGATCCGGATGCCGCTCGACATTCGCATGATGTCTATGATGCGGATCTGTTGTCGCGGATCGCCGGGCTGCTGCCACTCGGGGATGGGCGCAGGCTGGTCCAGCCGGTAGACGCCCATCTGGATGAGCCGAGCCACCAACGTACCGGTAATGCTCTTTCCCATGGACCAGCTTTCGAGTGGTGTGTGAATGCCGATCCCTTGGCCGTAACGCTCGCCCAGGATCCGGCCCTTGTAGGTGATCACGACCGCCAGGGTCATGGCCTCCGGGGGACCGAACGCCGTGTCCATCACGGCGGCGAAGGCCGCCGAATCGATCTCCGCCGGCCAGGGCGTCTTCGGCAGGACGTCTCCCATGGGCCACGGCGTGGTGCCCGCATCGGGGAGGTTCGGCATCACCCAGGACGGCGTGAAGAAGACCGAGTCGCTGCCGACGGGGAGCGCGACGCAGCCCTGGCTCTTGAACCGGCGCGCGACCCGGGTCACGCCGCTCGGCAGGCTCAGGCGCACCTCCTCGCGCGCGCGGTCCACTACGGTGTCCACTACGTAGCGGCGGTATTGGAGCGGACCGGTGAAGAAGCCGACGTTGGCGGCGGCATCGGCTGGCTGAAGCCCGGTGATGAACACCGCCGAGCAGAGGGTCTTGGCGAAGCCCGCGGTGTGGTGCTCGAGCGCGTTGCCGGGCGGTGGCGTCCAGGTTCCGGGAAGCTCAAGGGCCTTCCCACGGGCGATCAGCGCGGCGCGGCGGTCGGCGGGGCTCTGCTGCGCCTGAGCGCGGGGCCGCGGCACGCCCGCGATCGAGGCCAGCAACGCGAGGAAGAGGACGCGAGACATCCGCTTGGTTCCCATCATGGCACCATCCCGGTCAGCCGCAACACGGCGGCGTACTCGTTGGCCCGCACCAGGTCCAGCGCCCGCGCCCGGGCCGAGATCTCCTCGGACAGCCGGCGCAACAGCGCGCGTTGCCCCTCGGTGGGCGGGCCGTCCCCCATCGAGGCGAAGCTCATCAGACGCGCCAGCTTGCTGTCGATCCCGGTGGGCTGGGCAATCAGGTCCTGACCCGCTCGGGCCCGATACTGCACCAGGCGCTCCTCCAACGGGTAGAGCTTGTCGTTGAGCGCGGCCAGGGCGCGCTCTCGCTCCGCGCCGCCGCCGGCCCGGCGCACCCGCGCCATCGCGGTGTCCCGCATCTCTCGGATGCGGCGCACCACGGTCATGGTCTCAGTGAGCTGGTCCCGCACCGAGATCAGGAAGTCGAACTGCGCCTGGAGATCCGCATCGGTGTAGGAGGTGCGCGGGTCCCGGACGATGGTGAAGGGCCGGCTGAACGACCGGCCGTCCACCGCCAGCTCCACCCGGTAGCTCCCCGGCGCCGCCTTGGGCCCATCCGCCCGGCCTTGAAACACCGCGCCCGGAAGCACCGTGGCGGGGGCGTACCGCATGTCCCACACGAACCGATTGGCTCCCTGCCGCGCCGAGACCCGACGGTCGCCGCCCGGGCCACCGCCGAACCCGCGCACCGGCTCCGCCTCTTCGCGGACGCTGGTGAAGCTGCGGATCAGCTGGTCTCCCCGGTAGAACCGCAAGGTCACCGGACCGCTCGGGGCGCTCTTCAGGAAGTACTGGACCACGACGCCGTCGGGCGGATTCACGCCGGCAGCGCTGCGGCTGGCAAACGTTCCCGCGGCGTCCGCGCCGGCGGTGAACCGAATCGTGGTCCGGGGCGCAAACAGATGGATCGGGGCCGCGAGCGCCTGCGGGGTGAACTGATGCAAGAGAGCCACATTGTCCAGGATCCAGAACGAGCGCCCGTGGGTCGCGGCCACGAGGTCGCCGTTCTTGACGGCCAGGTCGTGCACCGGCACCACCGGCAGGTTGCGTCGCAAGGACTGCCAGTGATCCCCCGCGTCGAACGACACGTACACGCCCCGCTCCGTCCCCGCGAAGAGGAACCCCGCCCGCTCCGGGTCTTCGCGAATCACTCGCGTGAAGTCGTCCGCCGGAATCCCGTTGGTGATCCGGGTCCAGGTGCGGCCGAAATCGGTGGTGCGGTAGAGGTAGGGTTGCTCGTCCGACAGCTTGTACCGCGTGGCCGCCACGTAAGCCGTTCCCGCCGCATGTGCCGACGGCTCGATGATGCTGATGAGCGCGAACTCCGGCAGCTCCCGGATGGTCACATTGGTCCAGGTACGCCCATCGTTCCGCGAGACGTGGATGTAGCCGTCGTCCGACCCGGCCCACAGCACGCCCTTCTGGACCGGCGACTCGGCGAAGGCGAAGACGGTGGCGTACCACTCGGGCCCGTAGGCCTCACGCGTGATGGGGCCCCAGTACTCCTCGGTCTCGGGATGCAGGTAGCTGGGCGTGGTCTCCAGCGTTTTGGGATCGTGGCGCGTGAGGTCCGGGCTGATCACCTCCCAGCTCTGGCCCTCGTTCCGCGTGCGGTGGACGTATTGCGACCCGACGTACAGCACGTTCGGGTCGTGCGGCGAAGTCATGACCGGGTAGGTCCACCAGAAACGATAGTTGATGTCGGCCGACCCCCAGCCGTAGTGCGTTTCCGGGTTGGGCGAGATGTCCTTCACCTGCTTGGTGCGATGGTCGTACCGGTAGAGCCAGTGGTGATCGCCGGCGTAGACGATATCCGGGTTGTCCGTCCGCACCGCGATGTAGCCGTCCTCGCCCCCGCCCACCGTGTACCAGTCCTCCACGGTGATGTTGCCGAAGTCCGAGCGGCTGGGCACCGAGATGGAGGTGTTGTCCTGCTGCGAGGCGTATAGCCGATACGGCACGCGCGTGTCGGTGACCACGTGGTAGAGCTGAGCCGTGGGCTGGTTCAGGAGATCGGACCAGGAGGCACCGCCGTTGAAGCTCACCGTGGCGCCGCCGTCGTGCCCGCCGATCATGCGCCGGGGGTCCTGCGGGTCGATCCACAGGTCGTGATTGTCGCCGTGCGGCGTGCTCATGGAGCGAAACGTGGCGCCGCCATCGGTGGACTTCCAGAAGCCCACGTTGAGCACGTAGACGGTATTGCGGTCCTTGGGATCGGCGAAGATGTGATGGTAGTACCAGGGGCGCTGGGTGAGGTTGGCGTTGTCGTTCACCCGGGTCCAGGTGGCCCCGGCATCGTCGGAGCGGAACACGCCCTTCCTCCCCAGCTCGGCGTCAATGATGGCCCACACGCGACTGGGATCCGCCGGCGACACGGTGATGCCGATCCGCCCCTTGAGGCCGTCCGGCAGACCGGGGTGGGACGTGATCTCGGTCCAGTGGTCCCCGCCGTCCGTGGTCTTGAACAGGCCGGTGCCGGGCCCGGCGCTGATGAATCCCCAGGGATAGCGGCGCAACTGGAGCAGCGACGCGTAGATGATCCGGGG
>Ga0209172_10001540_pt1 | contig 47865 bp, 48 predicted proteins | sample LarsenN4metaG_FD_184113 | JGI IMG/M metagenome (GOLD analysis project Ga0209172, IMG submission 184113) | Hot spring sediment bacterial and archeal communities from British Columbia, Canada, to study Microbial Dark Matter (Phase II) - Larsen... ... | reverse complement strand
GATTCTCATAGCCTTTCAGCAATTCATCAAGGAGCTCAGGTCGAAAAGTCATAGTATGAGTGTCTTAGGTTTAGTAGTTCATTAGATCTCAATTTCTGACCTTTGACACACTTTAATTTACAATCCCCTCCCTTTGATCCAGTAGGTTTCCAGTTGTGAGAACCATTTACCTGTTCAAGCAGTCTGCGAAATGCAAAAAGAGCATTATTGTCGGTCTGATTGCCCTGTTGTGTTTTGCGATTGCCTTCGATCACTGGCTGCCCTATGCCCTTATCAGTCACTATAAGCGTCCGGTTCTTGATCACCCAGCAATTCTTGACCAGTATGGCGCTCAAGCAGAATCCTTTACCTTTAATACCCGCGATCGCCTCCAAATCTCAGGTTGGTTTATTCCTGCCAAAACACCTACAACTCAAACAATAATTTTGTTGCATTCGCGGGGTGGAACGCGACAGGATACGTTGGAGTTCAGCTTACCCTTGTGGCAAGCAGGCTTTAACCTTGTCATGATTGACTTGCGTGGACATGGCAGGAGTGGGGGAAAATACTTCACCTTTGGCTATCACGAGTGGCAAGATGTATCGGGCTTACTTGATTACTTGGAGTCGAGGGCAAATGGCGCTGCAACCGAAGTGACCCTGCTAGGTATCTCGGCAGGCGGAGCGGTTGCCATTGCAGCGGCAGCCCAAGATTCCCGCATTGATCGCTTAATTACGATTGCGACCTTTGCTGATCTAAACAGTACCATTCAAGCGCAGGTGCCGTGGTTGCCTGAGTTTTGGCGAGTTCGAGCGATGGCACAGGCTGAGCAATTAGGCGACTTCAGTGTGAGAGAGACTTCACCCCTGAGCGCTATCAGGAGGGTCAGAGCGCCTGTACTGATCGTGCATCCAGCAGAGGATCGTTACATTCCTTTGGAGAATGGGAAGCAGTTGTTTGCTGCGGCTTCATCACCGAAGGCGTTCTATGTTATTGCTGGAGCAACTCATGAGACAATGCTGCGCCAGGAAAGTGAAGCATTGCGAACGAGGATTATCGATTTCATGTCACAGTAAGAACACTCGTAAGCACAAGCGGCAGTCGAACAAGCATGTTGGAGCGGATTATCTCAAACCTTTGATAATATCCATAGCTCTCTAGCAGCCGCTCAACACGAGCGTTAGCCTACTCACTGCTAAGGGCATTATTAGGTAGTCTTGATAGGGCGGCTTCTGTGAAACGGAGAAGACATATTGGTCAGGTATTACGTTTCGGACTGCTCTTAGCAATCAGTCTGGTAGTCCTGTTAGCAATCCTTGTTTTCTCTATAGGCCCGTCTTTTGTTGCAAAGCGATTCAATCCGATTAGCCACTTAGATGTCCAACCCCTGAGTTCAACTGCGCAAGCCCTCCATCAGTCTTTAACGATCGCTGACCTACATGCAGACTCCCTGCTTTGGGGAAGGGATCTGTCTAAGCTGAAAAACTACGGACATGTTGATGTGCCTCGCCTGATCCAAGGTAATGTTGCCCTGCAAACCTTCACAGTTGTGACTAAAGTGCCTACCCCCTTGCTGCTAGAAGGTAACAGCGATCGCAGTGATAACATCACGAAGCTAGCAATTCTACAACGATGGCCGCTCCGGTCTTGGTTTAGTCTTAAGGAACGTGCGCTCTATCAAGCCCGACGACTTCAATCTCTTGAGCGAAAGGCTTCCGGTCAATTCAGGCTGATCAAGACTCAGCAAGACTTGAGCAATTATCTGGCTCAAAGACAACAGAATCGATCTATTACCGCAGGTCTACTGGGTTTAGAGGGCGCACAGGCACTGGAAGGTCAGATTGAAAATGTGAATCGGCTTTATGAAGCAGGCTTTCGATTGATTGGATTAGCTCATTTTTTTGATACTGAGGTCAGTGGTTCTGCTCATGGCGTCGATCAGAGAGGGTTGTCTCCCTTTGGGCGAGAAGTTCTCAAACGAATGGAGAATTTGGGCTTAATGATTGATTTAGCCCATGCATCATCTCAAACTGTGGATGAGGTGTTGCAGCTAACCACCCGCCCTGTGTTCGTTTCTCATACTGGAGTCCAAGGGACGTGTGATAATGCCAGAAACCTGAGCGATCGCCAGCTTCAGCAGATTGCGCGATCGGGTGGAGTGATTGGAATCGGGTTCTGGAAAACAGCCGTATGTGGAGAAGATGTCAGCGCTATTGTTCGAGCCATTCGATATGTTGTTGACGCGGTTGGGATAGATTACGTTGCACTCGGCTCAGATTATGATGGTGCGGTTCGAGTACCATTTGATGTAGCTAATCTTGGCCAAATCACTCAAGCCTTACAAACGGAAGGGTTTACAGAAACAGAGATTAAAAAGATTATGGGCTTAAATGTGATCCGTCTCTTACAACAGTTGCTTCCAGCTTAGCTCCATAACAGATTCTGTCTCAGTAAGCTAATGCTCACATACCTAACCGTTGAAAGTTTATCTGTTAGCGTTCTAGGTTATTTGCGGTGAGTGATGGGAAACGTTGGGTCGCTTTAACTCTTGTTTGGGACGTTGCTCAAGTGTTATCTGTGAGCCTCTGACGCTGTGATAGACTCAGCATCAGATAAGTAGTCTATGCAAGCGATGCCTGTCCAAACAAAAGCCCAAGTGTTAGCTCTCCTCCAGGAGTATCACCAGGAGTTACACCGATTTGGAGTAAAACGTTGCGGTATTTTTGGCTCGTTTGCCCGTGACACTGCAATTCACCCTCAAAGTGATGTTGATATTTTGGTTGCTTTTGAGCCAGACCAGAAAACGTTTGATAACTTTATACACCTATCTTTTTTTCTAGAAGATCTTTTTGGCAGAACAGTTGACCTCATCACTGTAGAGTCGTTAAGTCCTTACATTGATCCGCATATTTTAGATCAGGTCGAGTATGTCTCATGCCACTCACTCACGCAACCACCTGTCCATCTTTAATATGAATCACCCGTTGAGTTTGGGCAGCGACATCGGGTTCGTGAGTCACGATGATAATCGTGATACCCTGGCGATTTAGATCGGTGAGCAGTTCCATCACTTCTTGAGAGGTTTGTGTATCCAGTGCACCCGTTGGTTCGTCAGCCAGCACCAGAGCCGGACGGTTAACCAAAGCACGGGCGATCGCGACCCGTTGTTGTTGTCCCCCTGAGAGCTGACTGGGTCGATTTAACATCCGTTCTGCTAACCCAACTCGTTCCAGAGCGGCGGCTGCCCGTTTGCGTCGTTGCGATTTAGGCACTCCGGCATAAACCATCGGTAACATCACGTTTTCGAGTGCCGTGGAGCGGGGTAACAGATTGAACTGTTGGAACACAAAACCAATCCGTTGATTGCGGATATAGGCCAATTCGTCATTTTCGAGGGTGGTGAGGTTGCGCCCTTCTAGCAGATACAGCCCGTCAGATGAGCGATCGAGACACCCGATAATATTCATCAACGTGGATTTGCCAGAGCCTGACATGCCCATAATTGCTACGTACTCACCCTCAGCAATTTCAAGATTGATGCCTTTCAGCACGGGCACATTCATCTCGCCGAGGCGGTAGGTTTTGACAATATTTTCCATCCAAATCATCGTTTGCATAGGGCTACTTGTTGCAAGGATTGCGGTCTTTGTTGGATTAAAGCTGCATCTTATCGGCAGAGTTGGCGATCGCGCATTGGACTGAAGGCTCGATTTCCCAAATTAGTCACTGCGGAGAGCCGTAATCGGGTCAAGTTTAGCGGCATTGCGAGCTGGAATTACTCCCGCCACCAACCCCACCACCAGCGCCAAAATCAAGCCAGCCGCAACCGACAGCCACGAAATCACAAAGGGGAAGCGAAACAGACTGGCAGCAAGAAAGGCAAGCCCAATACCGATCGCGATGCCGATCGCTCCGCCAACCAGGGAAACTAACACGGCTTCTGTGAGAAATTGGCTCAACACCGCTCGATTGGTCGCCCCGATCGCTTTGCGCACACCAATTTCGCGAGTTCGCTCAACCACAGAAACCAGCATGATATTGGCGATGCCAATGCCACCCACCACCAGCGAAATGCCTGCGATCGCGCCTACAAGCGTGGTAAATAGACCAACAACACTACTAAAGGTGTTGATGATATCGATCTGGTTACTAATCCGAAAGTCGTCGGGGTTGGGTGGGAAAATGTTGTGTCGAATGCGCAGCAGATTCGTGACTTGAAACTGCACTGCTTCTAGCTGGTTTTCATCTTGCGCTTTGACCCACATGCCATTGATTGACGTACCCGTATTCGCGCGATTTCCCGTAATGCGACGGGAAGCATTGGTGAGGGGCACGTAGACGCGATCGTCCTGGTCTTGACCACCCACTGAGCCTTTCGACTCCATCACCCCAACCACGGTGTAGCTGCCACTTTGAATCCGAATGTTTTGACCGAGTGGGGGTTCTCCAGCTCCAAACAGGTCATTTTTAACTTTGCTGCCCAGCACGACAACGGCATTTCCTAAATCCAAATCTTCTTGCGTAAAAAACTGCCCTTCCTGCGGCTGAATTTCTTTTACTGCGGGGTAACTCAGGTCAACGCCAAGAATAAAGGTGGAAACGTTGCGATCGCCATAAACGATTTGACCCCCTGTTTGCAGAAAAGGGGCAACCCCAGTTGCTGCGGGAGCTTGCCGAGCAACAGCTTGAGCATCCTCCCAGGTTAAAGTCGCGGCTGACCCGGCCCCCTGGCTAATCCCCCCAGAGCGAGCGGCTCCAGCCAGCACCAGCATGACGTTGGTTCCTAAAGACTGGATCTGTTGTTCCGTCGCTTTTTGCACGCCTTGTCCAACAGAAGTCACCATGATCACGGATGCGATGCCAATAATCACACCCAGCATCGTCAAACTGGTACGCAGGCGGTTGCTCCAGAGGGCTTCGATCGCCATTGAGAAGATCTCAACTAGCGAAATGCGAACCGGACGAATGGGGGGCAAAGTCGAAGTGTGAGAAGCGGAACGTTCGAGTTGTTTCATTAGCGTCCTCCGCGGCGACCACCGCCACCGCCCATGCCGGGGAAAATGGATGGCGTGCGTGAGGTGGGCCGACCTCCTTGCGGGAAGCTCAACATGACGAGATCGCCTTCCTGCAAGCCGGACTCAACTACCGTTTTGTCTCCCACGGTTGGGCCAGTTTGAATTTTTTGGAACTGCGATCGCGCGTTGTCGCCCCCGGCTAAAAAGACGCCTGTGCCTTCTTCTTGACGGACGATCGCCACCGTGGGAATGACCAGCGCATTGCTCAAGTTGCCAATCTGAAAATTCACATTCACATTCATGCCAGAGCGCAACTCAGTCTTTGGATCATTCAGCGCCATCTCGACTTCAAAGTTCGTCACGTTTTGCTCAACGACAGACTGGGTCGCGACCTGTGTGACTTTTCCCTGAAAGGTGCGGCCTGGATATGCGTCTGCTTCAATTAAAACGGTCTGCCCCAACTTGATTTTTGGAATGCTCGTCTCAGCCACTTTAGCCATCACCTGATTGCGCGAGGCGATCGCGAGAATTGAGGATGACGTCGCAGACGACACCTCGCTGCCAGATGTGGTAGGTGTCACGAAGGAACCAGGGTCAGCGTAGATCCGATTCACAATGCCATCAAAGGGTGCCCGAATCACGGTGTCGGCAATGCGAGATTGGGTCGTCTCGACGCTACCTTGTGCTGTCTCAACCTGGGCGCGGGCTTGCTCAATCTCTTCGGGGCGGGTGCCTGCCCGTTGGAGGCTTAAGGCTTGGCGGGCTTGCTCAACCTGGGCGCGGGCTTCGGCAATGTCTTCGCTACGAGAGCCAGCTTTTTGTAAGCTCAGGGCTTGCTGAGCCTGGGCTAATTGGGCTTGGGCGCTTTCTAAGCTGGTGCGCGCAGTGTCTAGATCCTGTCGGGCGATCGCACCCGATCCATATAGTTGTTGGTTACGGCTGTAGGTCAACTGCGCTTGTTGTAGGGTGGCCTGGGCATTGCGCACCTGGGCGCTGGCTTGCCCGATATCTTGCGGTCGGTTGCCTGCAACCAGCCGTTGCAAGTTGGCTTCGGCAGCGCGGAGAGCTGCTTCGGCGGTGGCAATGTCTTGGGGACGGTTACCAGCGATCAGGCGTTGTAGATTGGCCTGTGCCGATCGCAACTGTCCCTGAGCTTGGGTCAACTCACCGCGCAGGTTTGAGTCGTCCATATAAGCTAAAATTTGTCCTGCTTTGACGCGATCGCCCTCTTTGACCAATAGCTGCTTCAAAACACCAGAGGATTTTGGGCTGACGTTAACGGATTGTTCGGGTTGCACGGTGCCGTTGGCTGTCAGGGTGACGGGCAGATTCACCCGCTCGACGGTAACGGTTTGCACGCGGCGACGTTGCTCTTGCCGTTGGGCGATCGTCACTTGCCGATAGGCTGCGAATCCGCCACCCGTTAGGATGCCTAGGACGAGAAAGGCGGCTAGCCACCGTTTTGCCTTTTGCTTGAGCGGCGTGAACTTACGGGCGGATTGATCTGATTCTGTCGCTTCAACCAGGGGTGCGGAATCAAGTTTCATACGACTGTAAACACCTCAGTGGAAAAATTCCCGTCAAGCAACTATGGCAAAGGTTTGTGACTCAGAGTTCGGCTTGAAAGGAGAGCGTGGTTTTTTCTGCCTCAGTGATCGGGGATTGTTGCGATCGCTGGCTGAGATTTCATCCAATTCAGCGTTGAGGCATTCTTACCGTTAGACAACTATCCCTTAGTTAAGGTTCATCGGTTTGCTGGCTTGTCACAATCAGGTAGGCGTTTTGATTGGTTGCCTATTCCATCGATAAAGTTTCTTTGAAGTGTGCGTAAAGCATCACTGTAACGTGGATTTTTCTAGATGTACCCGATTCACACAAAAAGAATGTTTGATAGTTTAAGGTCATATCATGCTGAGTTGAGAAACCACAAAAAACTGTGGCAAGGCTAATAGAAATTGAGCAGCAATTCTCAGTATGAGAATAATTCTCACAAAAATATTCATTTTGAACAGCTATCAATGGCTGGAATACCCATTCTGCCGTTCATAAAATTGAGCGCACAAGCCTTTAGAGGCTCTGACTTCAGTACAAATGTTTCAAAATGAGAATTGCTGGAAATTGAGCCTCCAACCTGTGAATTCAGCGCGCAATTTTTGCGCCAAAATTATTTTGTGAAATTGGATGGATGGTCATTCTGAAGGTGTGCAAAAAATGGGGCAGCGGCTTTTAAGTTTATTACTAGGCAGTGCGCTTTCGGCGGTGGGCTTGGTCTTTCTCTGGCATGGAATGCCTCACTCGGCTTCGGTGGTGTGTCAGCGATCGCCCGAAAAAGAGATGGATTGTCAACAGCAAGCGAAGATTTTGTGGTTTATCCCGATCGAAACCATTCCCTTAAACGGGTTGAAATCGGCTCGGTTGCTCAAAGGTGAAAATGCGTATGATGGTGAAGTTTTTGCGGTTGCCTTAACCGGAAGAAATGGTGAATTAATTTTTGGAAATTCGTTAGATCGAGAAGAAGTTGAAGCCGATTTATCGAAGGTGAAGGTGTTTCTGAAAGATGCGAGTCTCTCTACTTTGAATCTCAATCGTTATCAGGCTGAATGGTTGTTTGTACTTTTGGGTTTACCGATCGCAGCTCTCGGTTTTTGGACAATTTTTTGGGCGGTGACAGCAGATTTGAGTCAATCAGGTAATGACAAATCCTTAGGGTAAAAGGTGAGTGCGGTTGGAAAGATGTGAGCTTAATTTTGGAGAGATATAATCCATAAAAGGGTTGCTATGGCTCCCCTCTGAGATTATTTGCATCCCCATTATGTTTAAACTTCCTCAGTTTCAACATGCCAAACGTTTAGAGCAAGCGCTGACGCATCGCTCCTACACCAATGAGCATCCCAGTGCAGAGCATAATGAGCGGCTAGAGTTTTTGGGGGATGCGGTTCTAAACTTTTTAAGCGGGGAATTTCTCTACAAAAAATTTCCCGAAAAGCCAGAAGGTGAATTGACCTTGCTGCGATCGCTGCTGGTGGATGAGCAACAACTGGCCCATTTTGCTGAGTTATTAAATCTGGGGGCGCAGTTGCGCTTAGGCAAAGGGGCTGATCTTGATGGCGGCAGACGCAATCCAAACCTGCTGAGTTGTGCTTTTGAATCCCTGATTGGGGCTTATTTTTTGGATAACGGTTCGCAGATCGATATGGTGCGAATCTACGTCACACCGTTCTTTGAGTCGGTGGTTGATCAACTGGTTGTCGCCGCGCCCGAAACTACCAACCCCAAAAGCCGCTTGCAAGAGTGGGCACTGGCTCAAGTCGGAGAGGTACCCCGCTACTACGCGATCGCCGAAACAGGCCCCGACCATGCCAAGCAATTTACCGTTGAGGTGCGGGTGTCGGGCAAGGTCTATGGGCAGGGCAGTGGCAAGCGCAAACAAGAAGCCGAAAAGTTAGCGGCTCGTAACGCTTTGGAGAAACTGGGCTTGTTGTGATCTGGTGAGCTACTGCGACTGGCGGAACAGGTGGGAGTGCTCTGGGTGATACAAGCGCGATCGCCCGGTTTTTAAGCCTGTGTTTTCTGCGGTTTGGGCGATCGCGTCGGGTACGGTGGCTGCTGCCAAAGCGGGACTCACGACATATAAGGTGGTGCGAATCAAGTTTTCTTGCTCGGTTAGGGTGGCCATTTGGTCGAGCGGGACGAGCCACACTTTTTCGTCGGGCCAGCCGAGGCGAAAGCAAACTGCCACCGGAGTCTCTGAGGGGTAGTGTTGCAGTAATTTGGCTTCTGCGTCGGCGACGTGGCGGGCGCTCAAGTAGAGGCAGAGACTCGCTTTGTGAGCTGCAAGGCTGGCAAGTTCTTCATCGACGGGCACCTGGGTGCGGCCACTGATGCGGGTTAAGATGATGCTTTGCACCAATCCGGGTACGGTTAGCTCAACTCGCAGTCGCGCGGCTGCCGCTTGAAAGGCGCTGATGCCGGGGATCACCTCAAAGGGAATGTCGGCTTCTAACAGGGCTTGCATCTGTTCTTGCACCGCTCCATACAAGCAGGGATCGCCCGAATGCAGGCGTACAACGGATTTACCCGCTTTCACGCGATCGACCATGAGCGGCAAAATTTCTTCTAGGGTTTTGTGGGCGGTGCGAACCAGTTCCGCATCGGGGCGTACCCCCTGCAAAATTTGACGGGGCACTAAGGAGTCGGCAAACAAAATCACATCTGCGTGTGCGAGCAGGCGTTGGGCTTTGATGGTGAGTAATTCCGGATCGCCCGGCCCGGCTCCCACAATATAAACAGCGGCGGGTAGGGATAGGTCAGGGGACGGGGTAGCAGTATCATTCATAAAGGAAAATTATTGAAGCGAAAGGAAATTGGACGCGATCGCCCAGGTTAGACCGACTATTTAGTGTATAAAAACTTTTTGTGGTTTGCCCGATTGCTCTAACAAACTCGCCTTCTAAAATAGACTAGGCAGCGAAAATCAGCAGCAAAAATCAGCGTTATGGCAACTCCGTGTCACATTCTCGTAGCAAACAATCCCGCGATCATCTACATCAGCCGAGGGGGCGAACCTAAAAAAATTCTGCCAGTTTTAAAAAAATTCCTCGCAAAGTTTTGGCAAGAGCGCGATATTTCGGGTGAGGAGAGCGACACTCCCGAATGTTTAGTGGCTCAACTGACGGCACGCTTTGCCTACGAAACGGCTGAAGACGATTTTTCTAACTTGAAGGTGGGGGTCAAATATTTCCCCGCTGCGGCGTATTTGTACGACATTGGCAGCGATCGCAAAGTCACCGTTTGGGAACCTGGCTCTGCCTATAAGCAAGATCCCCAACTGGGCTTAAAGGGTTGCACACCCTGGCAGTCAGCCGAGTCTTCTAGCGTCGTCTCCAGCTAAAAAATCGTTTGATTCACCCCTCCACGGCTTCCGCTATCTCTCTCTACCTACACTCCCCTATCTTCAACCCACGTTTTAGAATTGAGTTAGATTCAATCTGCTGTCTTAAACTGCGATTTTTCTACTAATGTTGAAATCTTTTTATCGACGAGAGCCTATCATTGCGTTTGCTGTTACTATTGGTGCGGTTGACGCGGTTTTAGGGGGGGTAAGCCAGCAATATTCGCTATTGTGGTTTGGCCTGGGTTTAAGCGGTGTGGCGATCGCGCTGCGCTGGTGGCAGTCGCAACAGGTGATTGAACGGCGTGAACCCGTGCGGTCAGCGCAATTTCTATTGCCGCCTCAATCGTCGAGCAATAGCCTGCCAATGTTAACGATGTCGAAGAAAAAGCCACCCGAAAGATAGGTTAGAGCATGGAGGTTCTACCAGCATTCTTAAAAATTGGTGAGGTTGCTCAAGAAAGTGGGCTACCTGTTAAAACGATTCGCTATTACGAAGAGATTGGGTTGTTGGCTCCCAGCGTTGAGCGATCGGCAACGGGTTATCGACTGTTTCAGCCTCATGTTTTGTCGCGGTTAGCGTTTATTAAGCGCGCTCAAAATCTGGGGTTAAGTTTGGCGGAGATTAAGCAGATTTTGGCGGTTTACGACCAGGGAGATTTGCCCTGTGGCGAGGTTAAGCAACATTTGCAGGAAAAGGTATCAGATGTGACGCGCCAAATTGAAGAATTAACAATTCTTAGAAGTGAGTTGTTGGCTCTGCTTTCAGGCTGGCGAGAGCAGTTTCCAGAGGGTTTATCAAAGAGTACCGTCTGTCCCAATATTCAACGCTGAGGTGTCACCTGTTTTTGAAAGCCTTACATCTAGGGCATTTGGTGAATATAGTCAGAATTTCTTGAAAAGGGTGTGGGTTCGGAGACAGCAATGGTAGGATAAGGATCCACTTAATCCCGACCGGATTACCGGGAAAGAATGTGACGATCCCAGTTTTTTTTAGGCGATCAGAACGTTCTGCTGGAATTAGCGGTCACAATACAAATCTGCTGCTTATTTTTGAGCGATCGCAATGGTAACTACCCCAACACAGCCTGCTGTTCGTAAGCCCTCTAAGGTTGAAGGAATCAAAGAGCGGAGTAACTTTCTGAGAGAACCGCTTGCTTCAGAGTTAGAAGACTTGACGACTAACTTCTTTACTGAAGAAGCGATTCAAATCCTCAAGTTTCACGGTTCTTATCAACAAGACAACCGCGATAACCGGGTCAAAGGGCAAGAAAAAGACTACCAGATGATGCTGCGTACCCGCAGTCCAGGTGGTTTTATTCCCCCCCAGTTGTATCTGACGCTGGATCGGCTCGCTGATGATTATGGCAACGGCACGATGCGGGCGACGACTCGCCAAGGCTTTCAGCTCCACGGCATTCTCAAAAAGAATCTGAAAGCTACGATCGCCGCCATCGTTAAGAGTATGGGTTCGACGCTGGGTGCTTGCGGTGACCTGAATCGTAACGTGATGGCTCCTCCGGCACCGTTTCGCGATCGCCCAGAGTATGTTTATGCGCTGGATTATGCGAATCGGATCGCTGACCTGCTGACGCCTCAGACCGGAGCCTACTACGAGATCTGGCTCGATGGTGAAAAGCTGATCAGTGCAGAAGAGCATCCCGAAGTGGTCGCAGCCCGTCAAAAAAATGGGACTGGGACGCTAATTCACGACAACGAAGAACCGATCTACGGCACCCACTACATGCCGCGCAAGTTCAAAGCTTGTGTGACAGTGCCGGGAGATAACTCGGTTGATCTCTACTCGCAAGACTTGACCCTGGTGGTGATCACTAATGCCGCAGGCGAGTTAGAAGGCTTCAACATTCTGGCTGGAGGTGGTCTGGGGCGTACTCATGGCAAAGAGGAAACCTTCCCCCGACTGGCAGACCCGCTTGGTTATGTTGACAAAGCAGATGTTTACGATGCAGTGAAGGCGATCGTGGCAGCTCAGCGCGACTATGGCGATCGCACTGATCGGCGTCATGCGCGACTCAAGTACCTGATCGAAGATTGGGGGGTTGAGAAGTTTCGCGCCAAGGCCGAAGAGTATTTTGGCAAGGCTTTTCAGCCGTACCGTCCGCTGCCTGAATGGCGCTATGAGGATTTCTTGGGTTGGCATGAGCAGGGTGACGGCAAGCTATTTTTGGGCATCAACGTTCAGTGTGGACGCGTCCAAGACCACGATGACTTCCGGCTAAAAACGGCACTGCGTACGATTATTCAGCAGTTTCAGTTGCCGATGCTGCTGACTCCCAGCCAAAACATTCTGCTGTACGACATTGATCCGGCAAATCAGGCTGAGATTCAAGCCTTGCTCAGCACCTATGGCATTAAGCGGGAAGACGAAATTGACTTGCTTGAGCGCTACGCAATGGCATGTCCAGCGTTGCCGACTTGCGGTTTAGCCAACGCGGAGTCGGAGCGGGTGCTGCCGGCCATTTTGGATCGGTTCCGGGCGTTGCTGGCAAAAGTTGGCATCCCTGAGCAGGCATTTATTCTACGGATGACGGGGTGCCCTAACGGGTGTGCGCGTCCGTACCTGGCGGAAGTCGGTTTTGTCGGCAATGGGCCTGACCAATATCAGGTTTGGCTGGGAGCTTCGGCTAACCAGACACGTCTTTCAAAGGTCTATCTCGAAAAGATGCCGATCTCGCAGCTAGAGGAGACGTTTGAACCGCTGTTTGTCTACTTTAAGCAAGAGCAAAAACCCGCAGAGTCGTTTGGTGACTTCTGCGATCGCGTGGGTCTGCAAGCCCTGCACGATTTTGCTCAAACCTACGAATCCACGGTTGAAGCGGCTGTCGAAGAAGCGGTTGAAGCGGTGGTTGCTCAGGTGACGAAGACTCCGAAGAAGGACAATCGCCATCGGGTGACGGTGCGCCCGGAGGTCTACGCTCGTTTGCAGGCTGTTGCAACCCAAAAAGGTGTGTCAGTCAGCTATCTGATTAATGGGGCGATCGAGTCTTACTTGCAACAACTGAGTTAACTGGTTTAACTGCTTCACTCCAGATCCCCGGATTCTTAACGAATTCGGGGATTGTGCTTTTTATAGCGGGGCTTTCTATCCTCTGGTTAACTCCAGTTGATAGCGGTAAAGCGCAACCGGGCGATCGCCTGCTAAATACGCGCGTGGATGAGGTGGGGTTAAGTAAACAGCGGTGATCTGATCGGCTGTAATTTTGGTGTTTGACTCGCGTGTGTAAAGGGTGGTTGTTTCAACTTCATTCTTGACTGGTTTTTCGGGTACTTGAAAGAACTGTTGAAACAATTCGGATGCGAGAAAATGATCGGCATCGGGGGCTTCGGCGGCTTGCCCAATCACGGTGGAAAACAGTTTGCGATTATCACGAAATTTGGTGATCAACCGGGTTGCGTCACGCGGGTCTACCCACACCTTCCAGACGCGATCGCCCAGGTAAGCCTTAGCTAGACTCAGCCCGTTAAAGGAGCGATCGGAAACAATTTGCGCCTTGACGAGTGATTGGGTCGGCAGCGACAGCACGGGTAAGGGCGATCGCTTTCTGCTTAAGGCATTTTGAGCGACAAACCGCACCTGACACGTGATGGGTTGATTCAAAAATTGCTGATTGCCTTCGTACCCTGGCGTTGTCACCTCTGGGGCTAAGGGCGAATACGTCTCAACCAGAGTGCTGGTCAGCTTCCAACTTCCTGCAAACCAATCGGGGTAAACCAACTCACCCGCACTGGCCTCAATTGGAGGTTTTGTCTGCCAATCAGGAAAGCTCGTCAGGCGATCGCTCAGGGGCGAGGCGATCGCTCCACTCGCGACAAACCAACTTACACCTAATAGGCAAATGAACCAGCAAACCATTTTGCCGCTCAGTAGAGAACCTGGTTTTAAGGTCGTTCTCAATGTTTCTAGCAATCGACGGAATGTCATAGTTTCCTAAGCAGTGGTTTGCAGTTCAGGTTGTGTCATACAACTTTATAAAAATTTTCCTATGGATTTGGTTGATTTGGGGAGGCAGAATTTCTCCTCTCCGGCTTTGCCCTCCCCAAATTTGGATTGTGAAAGATGTTCAGGGGAGAGGCCTCTCATAACTTTCTCCTAATCCCTCAACTAATTTGGGACTTGCTATAGTTGTTGGGTTAGGGTTTGGGGCAGATGATGAATCAGCGATCGCGGGTAAGTACCATCGCACTGGTCTGTTTTGTTTTCCTGGGTTTAGTCGGCTGTTGGAAAGCTCCAGATAACTCGGCGATCGCGAGTCCACAGCCCACACTGTCACCCGTGGCTTCTCCTATGACACCCCGTGCAGAAACAATTAATCCCAAGTTGGTTGAAGCGAGCAACCGATTTAGCCTTAACCTATTTTCAGCGATTCGGAAGCAAGCAGCCGATCAGAATCTGTTTTTGTCGCCTGCGAGTGTCGCTTTTGCCCTGTCAATGACCTACAACGGTGCGACGGGCGAAACTCAAAAGGCGATGGAAACGGCTCTGGCGATTCAGTCGATGAGCGTGGAAGAGTTAAACCAGGCAAACGCGGCGCTCAAAACCTCGCTCGAAAATCCCGATAAGTTGGTAGAGTTGGTGATTGCAAACTCGCTCTGGGCGAGGAAAGGCGTGCCGTTCGATGCATCTTTCCTGCAGACTAACCAACAGTTTTATGGGGCTGAGGTGACGACGCTTGACTTTGGCGATCGCAACGCTCCGACGCAGATTAATGCCTGGGTCAACCAAAGCACCAAGGGCAAAATTCGTCAGATTGTTGATCAACTCAACCCAACAGATGTGATGGTGTTGATCAACACGTTGTACTTTAAGGGGCCGTGGAGCGATCCGTTTCAGCCGGAGGCTACGCAAGATGCCCCTTTCTACCTGGCGGGTGGCAAGCAAAAGCCGCATCCTTTAATGTCGCGGGGTGGTCGCTATCCTTATTTTGAGACGGCTGATTTTCAGGCGATTAGCTTGCCCTACGGCAATAACGGTCGCCTGAGTATGTTGGTTTTCTTGCCCAAGGCCAAAAGCAATCTCGTTGCGTTTGAGCAGAGTCTGACTCCCGAAAACTGGCAGGCGTGGATGAAGCAATTTCAGTCGCGCCAGGGGATGATCAAGCTGCCGCGATTTAAGCAACAGACCAGTGTTGAACTGAATACGGCGTTGTCGGCTTTAGGTATGGGAGTGGCGTTTGATCCAGAACGCGCCACCTTTGCCAAGCTTAGCTCTGTCTCAACCCACATCGACCAGGTGCAACATGCGGCTGTGATCAGTGTGGACGAAGCGGGCACAGAAGCCGCTGCGAGTACAGCTGTGCGAATGGGTGTCACCTCAGCTCCTCCACCCAGTGAACCGTTTACGATGACGGTTGATCGCCCCTTCTGGTTTGCGATTCGCGATGGCAAAACGGGGGTTGTGCTGTTTTTGGGTACGATTTCTGACCCACAAGCCTAAATCAAAATTCCCCTTTACGGGTGCATTGGATATCTGTACGGGCGGGTTTAGCAGGCATAACCTGGCGAATCAAGATGGGTCGAAGCAAGACCCGCCCCTACGCAACCTGAATGATTGATGCACTGGATTTGATATTAGAAGGCTTCTCCAGCAAAGACTTTTTCGGCAGGCCCGGTCATATAGAGTCGGTTGTCAGCCGCTGACCACTCGATCAACAATGGCCCACCGGGTAGCTCTACGGTCGCGCGGCGATCGCAGTTTCCGGTTAACACACCTGCAACTAGAGAGGCACACGCTCCGGTACCGCAGGCCAGGGTAATGCCAGCCCCCCGCTCCCAGACGCGCATCTTGAGGTAATCGCGACTCACTACTTGAATGAACTCGGTATTGATCCGTTTGGGGAAGGCGGAGTGATGCTCAAATTGCGGCCCCACGGTTTCCAGGGGAATGGCTGCGACATCTTCAACGAAGGTAATGCAGTGGGGATTGCCCATGCTGACGCAGGTAACTTGCCAGGTTTGCCCTGCCACCTCTAGCGGTGCATTAATCACTTTCTCGTCAGCCGCTGTTAACACCGTGGGAATTTCTGCTGCCAGGAGTCGTGGTTCGCCCATGTCAACGGTGACTAACCCATCGGCCTCTAAGCGCGGCGTAATCACACCTGCCAGAGTATCAATCGTGTAAGCGCGTGGCTCATTGTTACCTTCTAACTCAGCGATGAAGCGAGCCAAACAGCGAATGCCGTTACCGCACATCTCTGGCTCAGAGCCGTCGCTGTTGTAGATCCGCATGGCATAATCGGTGCCGTTTTGTCCTGGCATTGCAAAGATCACACCATCCGCCCCAATGCCAAAGTGGCGATCGCAGAGGGCAATTGCTTGGTCAGTCGTCAAACAAGGCTCTGCTGAAGCCCGATTGTCAATCAGAATGAAATCGTTTCCTAAGCCGTGGTACTTCGTGAAATGGATCGCCATACGCTCTTTGCAAATTAAGTGCTTTTACAGCCGTAGCCAGGTGGAACGCGACGGGGATGAGTCGAATGCCTTTCTAGAGGCGACTTTGACCGAGCAACCCTGTCTTAAGTACTCTGACCAGAGCTATATTATCTCAGCTTTGGTTTAGCCAAGCGGTGGTGCTGACTAAAAAAGGGGTAGAAGCAACCAGGGCGATCGCCCACTACTTCTACCCACTATCAATCAAGGGAAACTCAATTACGCAATGGCGTAATCAGCCAACGAATGCCAGCCGAGGTGCCGAAACTCCAGTGGGAGTGCTGCCCTTGAGGTAAGCCAGCATGGTGTCAGCGTCAGAAACTTCAAAGGGGTCAACTGGGCAGTTGTCGCCATAGTCAGCTTCGACAAATACTTTCTCGATGTTGCCATCGTTGACAAACATCGAATAACGCCAGGAGCGCATGCCAAAGCCCAGGTTGGACTTGTCAACTAACATGCCCATCTTGCGAGTAAATTCGCCATTGCCATCGGGCAGCAAGAACACATTCTTAGCACCGATTTGCTTGCCCCACTGGAACATGACGAAAGCATCGTTAACAGAAACGCAGATGATTTGGTCAACGCCTAGCGCTTTGAATTCTTCGTACAGTTCTTCGTAGCGAGGCAGGTGGTTAGAAGAGCAGGTTGGGGTGAATGCACCGGGTAATGAAAACACAACCACTCGCTTGCCACCAAAGATCTCTTGGCTGGTCAGGTCTTGCCAACGGTAAGGATTAGGGCCTGGAACGGACTCGTCACGGACACGAGTTTTGAATGTAACTTCTGGTACGCGAGTGATAACAGCCATGAATACCTCTCAATGTCTAACTTTTCAGTCTCAAGGGTGGGTTGCAGAATGAGTGGCGCACAAAATACCAGTCAGACCGCATGTAAATCAGAATAATTCTGATTTAAGAATGATGCAATAGTAATAAATACTTAATTATTATTGTAGCTTTTGTTTGCTTTGAATTCTTAAGAAGAACGTTTTATAATTAGAACTAATAAATCATTCCTTTTTCAGATTGGGTTTTATTACGGTTATGCAGTGGCAGGCTAACGAAATCGTTCAAACCTTAAAGAGCAAGAAGCTGCGGGTGACTCCTCAGCGCTATGCCGTGTATGCCAACTTGTTAGCGCGTCACGATCACCCTACAGTTGAGCAACTGCATACCGACTTAAACAAAGAGGTGCCGACTTCTTCTCAGGCGACAATTTATGCGGCGCTGCAAGCCTTACGAGAAGTGGGTTTAGTGCGCGAAGTGCTATTAGAAGAAGGGGTTTCTCGCTACGATGCCAACATTGGGTTGCATCACCACTTTCTCTGCACTCACTGCGGGGCAATTGAAGACGTTGACTGGGAAGCGGTGCAACGGGTTGATTTTAACAAGCTGCGAACGGGGCTAAAGGCAGAAAAGTACGAAGTCACGATTAAAGGTGTGTGCGATCGCTGCCAGCCCTAAAGAGCGCGAATTAAGTGGCATGAATCACTTCCTGGTTGTGCAGGTTCAGCATTTCAACCCACTTCATAAGGATTGACCTGATTTAATCCCTACTTTTCAGGATTGTTGCTCTGCCTTATCAGCTACAGTGAAAAGGTAGGGTGTCTGCATTGGCATTGAAGCAGCAGGGTGTAATTGCGTGAATGGCAGACCCGGTCGCAGAATTTTTCTGAAATCCATTGATCTTGCTCTGATTGGGCGAGTGACGGCTGATCCATCTGGCATTTACAATTCAAACTTGATTGCCTGATTTCCTTTGCTTGTCCGCGATCGCGAGGTTGCTCACGCCTGCGGTGTCTTTCTTTGTTTAAGGCAGAAACCGAGGCTAGATCGCGCATTTATTCGGTGGATCTAACAGCTGGAAGGCAAGAACCCTAGTCAACGCATTCTATGCAACTTAACTGGGTAACTAAATGTCTATTTTCTTTTTGCCTGGTTAGTCGATGAACTTAAACCGCCTGCGGCGCTCTGTTATTGTCCTGTTGTCGGATCTCAATTGGTTTTGGCGACGAGTGCATCGCCTCCATTTTAGAGGGGGGCGATCGCCAATCCGCCTGAGTGCTTTATTTGCAATCGTTTTGCTCGTTTCAGTATCGGGTTGTCGGGCTATTTCTAATTGGCTGACTCCTACTCCTGTCGAGCCGTGGTTAACCGCTAAAGAGCTAGCAGTCATCGTTAATCTAGAGGATCCTCTCAGCGTTGAAATTGCGGAATACTACCTCAAGCAGCGAAATATTCCGGCTAATAACCTCATTTCGGTGCGTTTTCCACCTGATCGCGTTGAGTTGTCACTGGATGAGTTTCAACAATTGAAGCAACGGATTGATGCTCAACTGCCAAACTATGTTCAGGCATTGGCTCTAACCTGGGCTGCACCTTACCGAGTTGGCTGCATGTCGATTACGGCAGCGTTTACTTTTGGGTTTGACCCATCTTTTTGTGCGACGGGGTGCCAGGAAACGAAGCGCAACCCTTATTTCAATAGCCAGAGTCAGCATCCCTATACCGATTTAAAGGTGCGTCCGACGATGGCGATCGCGGCAACAAATTTTGAGCAAGCCAAAGCGTTGATTGACCGGGGGGTGTCGTCTGGTGGCACCTTTCCAATCGGGACGGCCTATCTCGTTGAGACGAACGACCGCGATCGGGGGGTACGGGCTGCTATCTACGCTCAAGTGGTGAAGTACCTGAGTGATCAGTTCAAGATTCAGGTGGTGCGAACCAATATGTTAGAAGGTAAAGCCGATGTGATGTTCTACTTTACGGGCATTGCTCAGGTGCAAAAGCTGGAAACAAATCAGTTTTTGCCGGGAGCGATCGCCGACCACCTGACATCGCTGGGCGGTATGCTCACCGACAGTCCCCAAATGAGTAGTTTGCGCTGGCTAGAAGCAGGTGCGACTGGAAGTTATGGCACGGTGGTGGAACCCTGCAACTTTCCGCAAAAGTTTCCCCACCCTGGGATTGCCATGTATCACTACCTGCGGGGGGAAACCCTGATCGAAGCCTATTGGAAGAGTGTGGCCTGGCCAGGACAGGGTATTTTTGTGGGGGAACCCCTGGCGCGACCGTTTAGCAGCCTTCAGTCCCGTTCTGTTGCCGCTCCTGCATCCGCATATTAGAGGCTGGCAGCCAGGGCTTGAGCCAGTTCGGTTGCTGATGCTGGGCGATCGCCGGGGTGTGGAGCTGTGACCTGCTCAATCACCTGGCGCACGCGCAGAGGGATGCGGTTTACCTCGTCTAAGCAGAGGCGATAACCGCTTGCTTCTTTTTGATAAAAGCGACTGGGTGACAGTCCGGTGAGAATAAACACAAGCGTCGTGCCAACCGCATACAAGTCAGACTGAATCGTGGGCCGACCCTGTGCTTGCTCTGGTGCGCTATAGCCCTCAGCCCCAATGCGAGTGTCGGGTGGCATCCCAACGGCTTTGACGGCACCAAAATCAAGTACCACAATGCGCTGGTCACGGTGCTGCACGAGTAAGTTGCTCGGTTTAATATCTCGGTGAATGACGGGCGTTGGGCGACTATGTAGATAGCTCAGCACGTCGCAGGTTTGTATCATCCAGGCGATCGCCTGCGCTAGCGGAACGGCTCCTGTCTGACGCACCTTCTGCTCTAAATCAAGTCCGTGAATCAACTCCATCACGAGGTACTTCTTGTTGCCTTCGACAAAGAAGTCATAAAAGCGCGGGATGCCTGGATGTTGGAGGTTTCGCAAGACGGTGGCTTCTCGCTCAAACAATTCTTGGGCTTTGGGAATGTGAGCAACATCCGCATTCATTTCTTTGAGAACCAGGAGGTCGCCACGTTGGGGCGTTAGACCGGTTGCGGCGTTGGTCGATCGCCAAACCAGGTAAGTGGTGCCCATACCGCCACGGGCTAGGGGCCGAATGAATTGGTATTGGCGAATGGTTTTCTCAACTTTGAGGGGTTGACCACAGTGAATGCAAAAAAGCTGATCCGGGTGATTACCGCGATGCTGACAAAAAACCTGTGAAAGCTCGATTGGACGGACAATCACCGGGAGCTGCGGTGACTTTTTGGCAGCTTGTGCTTTTTCTGTAAGGACGGGTGACCGCTCAGCCTGAATCTCAAACTGTAAGAATGGCCCCGACTGAGCCAGCCGTAACTCGCCCTTGGCTGGCAAAACAGCCCGGTTTATCAGGTAACCGTTTAAGAAGGTGCCGTTGCCGCTGTGGTTGACAATCTCCCAGCCAGAATGGGCAGCTTTGCGACCTCGCACTTGCTCCGGGCGAACAGCGTGCAACTCAAGGTGGTAGCGCGACACCAAAATATCGGAAACCACAATGTGATTGTCGGGTGCCCGCCCAACCCGAATCGTCGCCTGCTGAAACCGCCAGGTCTTGACGATCGCCCGTGTCTGAGCATCTAGCAAGGTCAAAATGACCATTCCCTTACCTGAGATGGGCAAGGTTAGGCCGCACTTTGGCTCGAATCGCGATCGCCGTGATGTTATCGTGCCCGTTGTATTCGTTGGCTAGCTCAATCAGCTTGTTCACCCCTTGCTCTAAATTGGTTTGGGAACTCAAGAGTGGCTCAATATGAGTTTTGCAATGAGTTTCGAGCAGGTCATTGTCAGACAGCCCATCGGAGCAGAGCAACAACAAGGAGTCTTCGTTTAGCTCAAGGTAGTGCAAATCGGGTTTGACAAAGTTTTCGTCTCTGGGGCCAAGGGCTTGGGTGAGTTGATAAGCATCTGGACGGGCATAGGCAATCTCGGCATCGACCCCCCGTTGGATCTCGCGTTGCCCGACTTCGTGATCAACCGTGAGTTGCTCTAAACCTCGCTTGCGGGTGTAGCGATAGAGGCGGCTGTCACCGACATTGGCGATCGCTAGCTCTGCATCTGAAATTAAGGCCATCACCAGAGTCGTGCCCATCCGCCCGATGCCAGAGCGAGCATTTTGCTGGTTAACGTCGTAAATCGCCTTATTCGCCTGCTGAATGGCTTCATTTAAGATCTGCGACGGTGGCAGCTTGCCGTTGGTTTCGTTAAAAGGTTGGCTCTGCCAGTGCTGTTTGAAATAACGACGCAGAGTATCGACTGCCATTGTGCTAGCAATTTCGCCATCTGCTTGCCCCCCCATGCCATCACAGAGGATGTAGAGATTACGAACGTGTAAAGTCTTTCCAGTGGGGCTTTCAAGCCGTGTTACTTGTGTCTCAATGCCGTAGTAATCTTCGTTGTGCTGTCGTTGCCGACCGACATCGGTGCGACCCACATCATCAAGGCTAAAAAGCTGCATGGGTAAGACGACGGTTGGCTCGGTGTCGGTTTCGTGCTCATCGTCACTACTGACTGGAGTGGGTGCCACGTTAGCTAGCTCAATTGGCGTACCCGTAGGAACGGCTGGTTGGGGCACGCTAGTCACTGGGAGATCATCCGCATCTGTATCCATATCTAGTAAGGCAGCGAGGTCATTAAATTCGCGGGATGGGTTGTCCATTTCCGCTTGTAGCTCTTGCGCGATCACCTCAATCCGCGATCGCACCTCAAATGGGGCAGTCAGCTTACCATTATCAACATCTGCCAGTAACAGCGAGATGTTGCCAAAATGAGTCCTTTGAGATTCATCAAACAGACGATGCCAAACATGCCCTAAGTCAGAAAGCGTAAATTTTACTCCGCTAGGTGTGAAGTAGAGCTGTTGTAAACACAGGGCATTGTCTTCACCGACTTTGAGGTTTTCTAACTCTAGTAAGCTTTGCTGGCAGTTCCAGGGTTCGAGCGCTTCCCAAAGCTCGACCATTTCATACATCCACTGGAGCAGTTGAATCTGAGGCATTTCCAGTGTGTTATCTTGCCACAGCTCGATCATACCGGGTAGCCCAGAGCGATCGACCAGCAGCAAAATCTCTTGCCCTTCTTGAAACCAGGCATCATGAATCGCGGGCACCGCTTGATGAAACTGGCTACCCAGTTCTAAATAAGGCTGGGCACTGGGCGGCACCGCTAAAGAATTGACACTAAAACCGCTGCCAGCCTCTTCGGCTTCTTGTCGGGCAAAGGCTTCGAGGAGCGAAAGCTGAAGGGGGTGACAGTCAATTACCCTGGCTGAGACACCCATTTCAGAGGCGGGTTGCAATGCTTCAAGCAGTTTGTAGCGTTGTTGAAAATCGAGAAAATCGGTTGTCTTGATGCAAGGGACGGAGTTTGCAGCGTCGCTCGGTTTCTTGCTGCCCAGCACAATTGCCCGCCAAATCACACCCGCGATCGCACCGCATGATTGACAGTTAAGTGCGTCAAACGGAACGAGGCTATTGCATTCTGGACACGTGTTTTGGGTCAGAGAAGCCCCACATTCCTGGCAAAACTTATTGCTATTGGGGTTTTCAAATCCACATTGCAAACAGACAAGCATAGTCTGACTTCCTTCAAGTCCGGGCTAATGAGCAAACTACTTTGGGTGGACATCACAAGCTACACGACAATTTTCAGGTTTGTCTAGCGTTAGAGTAAAATATCGTTCCTAACTTTAAATAACAGCTCAATTCTTAATTTCTATCATTTAACTTAAGATTCCCCGGAATATCCCTATTGCTACAAGCTTATCCCATTCATCTTTTCATGAGCATGGATCCTGTGTACAGGATTGCAACCAGCCGTTTAATGCTAGGCACGCTGCTCCATAGGCCGCTTCGGTTTGAGTGGCAGGCTGAACGGGAACCCCTAACAGGCGATCGCGAATCTGCTGCCATTGTAAATTGGCTGCCCCCCCACCAGCCGTGTAGACCCGCTTTAAAGGCGAGGCACCCAGTTGTTCTAACAGACGATACCCCTCGCGCTCAATGCGTCCAATGCTTTCTAACAAACCATGCAGAAAGGCAACTGGATCTTCTGGGCGCGGCTCAAGTCGAGGCGCAAGTTGTGGATCGTTCATTGGAAATCGTTCTCCGGGTTGCAGCAGGGGGTAGTAATCGAGCGGGCTGGGTTCGCCAACTGGAATTTTTTGGCTCAGGGTCGTCAACTCCTCTGGGCTGAAAAAGTGTTGCAAAACGGCTCCACCCGTATTAGAAGCCCCACCCACGAGCCACAGATCGCCCCAGCGGTGGCTATAGATGCCGTGAGCGCGACTATTAACGGGTGTTTCGCTGAGTAACTTGAGCACTAAAGTTGACCCCAGAGATGTGACGGCTTCCCCCGGTTGGCTGGCCCCACTTGCAAAAAAAGCGGCATTGCTATCAGTTGTACCAGCGCAGACTTTACATTGCTTTGGCAGATCCAACGAAATGGCTACCATCGGTAGAACGGACGCGATCGCCTGACCGGGAATTTTGACCTGGGGTAGCTTTAAGTGGTTTGCGCCGCGCTGTTGCAATAACTCATGGATTGGTTGGAACCAGTCTGGATATGTAAGGTGTTGAACGTCATAGCCTAATTTGAGACTGTTGTGGTAATCACTGATGCCGAGTTGTCCATGTAGCAAAAACCCCAACCAATCCGCTTGATGTAAAAGATAATGCGCTTTTGCCGCATCGGTGTGCTGACAGAGCCAGAGCAACTTGGCAAGGCTAGAAGTCGAACTTAAGACAATATCTTTTGTGGGCGTATCGGGATACTTTGCCAATAGCAGTTGCAGGGTAGATAGCTGATCAACTCCACGCCCATCGTGATAGAGCAGCGGAGCGGCGATTGGCTGCCCAACGACATCGCAGAGTAATACGGTGGAGGACGTACCATCGATCTCGATCGCGGTGGCGGTCTGGCGATACTCTTCTGGAATTTCAGCTAAGAGAGAAAAGAGTAGTTCTTGCCATGCTACCGGGCGATCGTGTTCACCTGCCTCAAAGCGTTGCCCAGTTTGAAATAGTAACGTTTTCTGTGCGTCAATCAGAGCGACACGCGCACCGGATGTTCCAAAGTCAAGCCCGATAAAATAGTTCAATTTAAGTCATCACGGTAAAGAGGGACACAGTCGCTGAAAAGGTTACGAGTTCTATTTTTTAGCACTCTCATAGGATTAGCACTAAATGGTTAAGACTGCTTTACAAATAGGTGTCAAACTTTAGTTCGCTTCATTAAAATCCATTCTTCAAATCCCTTTGTAATCTTCCATACGTTCTTTGGTTATGATCTACACGTTTGAAATTCTTGGCGTATCGCCTGTTCTGCATTTTTTTAACCATCAGCAATCGCTATTGCAAAACCGTCCAAAGACAGGCGTAGAGTATCTTGGCTCGTTTGCCTGCACGTTAGATGCCGTGTTAAAACCTGTCGAAGAAGTGAGTTACCGACATGGTTGGGAGATTGATCAGGCCATCAATGCAGTGATTCAATTTTGGTTAAACAACTCTGACACGATTGATTACTGGAAGGCTCGCCTAAGTGATGCCGGAAGCCAGAGCTTGCTGGTTTCGCGGTTTGGGAGTATGCGATCGCTGCAAACCGAGTTTGAGTTTTTGCTTACTGATCGTTAGGCGATCGGCTTACTTCTGTTGATCTTCTACTGGGAAGCGATGGGTGCGTGTGGAAAGCTCGTTGAGCTGTTGCTCTAGGGTAGGGGTTAGCTCAGGATTAACCTGCAAAATTTCCCCAGGCGGTTTCGCTTGCCGCTCTTGCAAATCATGAATTTGTTGGTCAAACTCCTCCCTTCCACGCCGGAAGAAGTCTTGTGAATCGTTACGCAGTAGGTCGTTGACTACTGATTGAGGCAGTTGTTGAGTGTCAACGCCTGCTTGGGCATTGACTGGTGCCACAAATAGCCCTTGAACTAGCAATGGAATAGCTATTAACCCGGTAACTATGTTGCGTTTCATGGTTTTCTAAGCCTCACGCGTCTACCTTTACGGTAACAACTAGGAGGGGATCTACTCATCCTCCAGCTAGGGGATTATGGGTGGATCCCACAATAGAGTGAATTGCAGAAAACCGAATAGTTGTTGGTCGCGACGGTTTTATAAAACTGGGCGAAGCCTGCGGCGCTCAACAGCTACAGGCTCAATTGACTGAATCTTTACCCTACTTAGCTGGGGGAGAAGCGGCAGGCGAAGCGGTTGGAGCAGGCGAAGGGGATGCTTGAGGTGCTTGAGCCAGTCGCTCGACGGTGCCTTTATACTCCACAGGGGCGAGGTTTTTAGCGTTTTCAAACAGGGTTTTGGCTTCGTCGGTTTTGCCCTGTTCGCGTAACACGATCGCCTTTCTCAAAACGGGGCGAAAATCTTTTGGGTCTACCTTAGAAGCGTCGTCGTAAACCGCGATCGCCTTGTCATATTGCTTTTGGCTAGAGTAGACGTAGCCCAATGAAAGGTGAGTTGCGACGACATCCACGCTGCCAGGTTTAGCTTTATTTAACTGAGTGGCTGATTTTAAGGTGTCTTGCAGCATCGCGATCGCCCTATCAGCCTGGTCTTGTTGCACCAACAAGAAGGAATAACCGTCTAAAGCTTTAACGTTACCGGGTTCTGCTTTTAAGACATCACGATAGATTTGGGCTGCTCCTTCCGCATCGCCCGATTCTTGCTTGACTTGAGCTAGCAATACTGAGTAGTCAGTTGTGCCTGGATTCAGCTTAACCAGCCGTTCGAGTGGGGCGATCGCGCCCTCGGTGTCTTTAAGCTGAGCTTTGACGCGCACTAACTCTCGCAGAGCTGTCTGGTTGTCAGGTTCTTGTTTGAGTAACGCTTCGTACCCCTTGGCCTGAGCTTCTAGCTCGCCGCGATTGACTTGAGGGCTGGCAGACTGGGTTGGCGATGGGGTATTGGCAACCTGGCTGACATCGCTTGATTGCATCATGCTAAAGAGGGGATAGGCTGAGATCCCCACGAAGGAAATCAGACCCAGAATAATTAGCAAATTTACCATCCAACGATTTTGGCGCTTATCAGTCACAGCTTTGCCTCAAAACAATACTGCCATCTTAACGAGAAGATTCGGCTACTGAGGATAACTCAAAATGCTCACGTTAGCACGTAATTTCTTTAATTCTCCTTAAAAGTATTACTTAGCTTTTCATCTGACCCTAGATCTGCTTCGTACACTATACATAGACCTCAGTGATTAGCCTGTTGCGGCTGATATAAGTGTGTAGCTCAGTTTTATGAAACGTCGTCAGTTGCTCCGTTATCTTCAAACCTCTACAGGCGGATTGATTGCTGCTAGATTTGTGGCAGGTTGTAGCGCTCCAAAACCTCCTTTGTCGGCCTTTGACCCGCTCGTAAAATCGGATACCTTGCCAGAACATTTAATTACACCAACTGAGGAATTTTATGTGCAATCGTATGGGTCAGCTCCTACAGTTGAGTCTGCAACGTGGCGGCTAGAGATTACTGGCAAGGTGAAACAACCATTGCAGATCACGTTTGATGATATTTTGCGATCGCCCCAGCAATCCTTTTACCTGACGCTGGAGTGCATTGGTAACGCGGTGGGTGGTAATCAAATTGGGAATGCGCTGTGGCAGGGCACATCCCTCTTACCCTGGTTGCAGAAGGCAGGCGTGCAGCCGGATGCGGTCGAGTTTGTGCTGCATGGGGCTGACTCTTATGAGACGACGCTACCCATTAAAGACTTACTCAAATCGAATGTGAGCCTGGTGCATCGCATGAATGGAGAGCCATTAACCGTCGATCATGGCTATCCGGTGCGAATCATCATTCCCGGTCGATATGGGCAAAAGCAGCCCAAGTGGCTAGTCAAGATCGAAGCGAGCGATCGCACCCGTCAAGGCCATTGGGAACGGCGGGGTTGGTCAAATGAGGCGCAGATTCCGACGCATGGCATGATTCGGCAGGTGCAGTCAAAACCTGTATGGAACCGACAGACAGCGGTGCAACTGGAGCGATCGGGCAAAACAGGTTGGCAGCAAGGCGTGTGGATTGGTGGAGTAGCGCTGGATCGAGCTTTGCCAATTGAGCAGGTGATGGTGAGTACCGATAATGGGCAAACCTGGCAGCAAGCTGAACAAAATCATCCCTCGTCAACCCATGAATGGACGCTGTGGCGCTATCGTTGGCAACCTAAACAGCCGGGTGATTACACGCTTTTAGCCTACGCCGTGACGGAGCGTGAGACCCAACCCGTTGAAGATAAACAATGGCGCGATGGCAACTCTAGCGTTCTCAAGATTCAGGTGAAGTTGACCTGAGTGACAAGTGGGGGTGTAACCGGGAAAACGGCGAAATAAGGCTAAAAATTTTATAAAATCAGCCAAAAAATTTGAATCCTTTTAAGTTCTCTTAGTTTGGGGGCAAATCTGCTCTAGATTAAAGCGAGGAAGACTAAGACCCTCGGTAAAGGTGAAAGAATGACCCTTCTGTTGGCTGGTGATATTGGCGGCACTAAAACGATCCTGCGGTTGGTTAAACTCCATGACCCGAGCAACTTTCAGGCATCGGCTGAGAGCTTACACGAAAACCGTTATATCAGCGCTGAATATCCTGACCTGACACCGATTGTGCAACAGTTTCTCACCGAAGCGACTGAACAATTGGGTGAGCTACCGGGGATTGAAAAAGCCTGTTTTGCGATCGCGGGGCCGGTAATCAACAATACGTGCAAGCTGACAAACCTGAGTTGGATGCTCGAAGCAACGCGCTTAGGTCGAGATCTCAACATTCCCCATGTGGCGTTAATTAACGACTTTGCGGCAGTTGGGTATGGCATTTTAGGGCTGCAACCCGAAGATTTACACACCCTCCAAGCCGGAAAACCTGATCCGCAAGCACCGATCGCCATTATTGGGGCTGGCACAGGCTTAGGTCAGGGGTTTTTGATTCCGCATGCGGATGGGTATCGCATTTATAGCAGTGAAGGTGGGCATGCAGACTTTGCTCCCCGCTCAGAACGCGAATTTCGCTTGTTATATTACCTGCGTGAAAAGCATGGTATCGGGCGTGTCTCGGTGGAGCGGGTCGTGTCTGGCAACGGAATTTTATCGATTTACCAATTTTTGCGCGACCTCCAAGAAATTCCAGAATCGCCCGATGTGGCAGAAGTGGTGCGAACGTGGGAAAAACAGCTGGGTCTGAGTGAGAAAAGTGTTGATCCGGGTGCGGCGATCGGTTCGGCAGCGGTGGATAAGCGCGATCGCCTGTCTGAGCAAACGCTTCAGCTTTTTGTCGAGTTGTATGGGGCAGAAGCGGGGAACTTGGCTCTAAAGCTGTTGCCCTACGGTGGTTTGTACATTGCCGGGGGAATTGCACCCAAAATTTTGCCGTTGATGACCGATTGTAGTTTTATGGACTCTTTCTTAAATAAAGGGCGAATTAGTCCTCTATTGGAGTTAGTGCCGGTTCACATTGTGCTGAATGCTCAGGTTGGGCTGATTGGGGCGGCTGTGCGGGCGGCTCAGTTGTAGGAGCGTGTAAGTGTGAATGAGAGCGAGACGCTAGGATGAGGGAGAAGTTGCTGCAGAGTGCTGGGCGATCGCACGATTTCTGACCCCTTTACTTCGCAATTCTCTGGTTTTGAGACCCTTTGCTATGACACGCCCCATCTATCTTGATAACCACGCGACAACGCCTGTTGACCCGCAGGTGTTGGCGGCAATGCTGCCTTTTTTTACGGAGCATTTTGGCAATCCGGGAAGCATCACGCACCAGTATGGCTGGGAGGCAGAAGCAGCAGTCAAGCAAGCGCGAGAAACGCTGGCAAAGGCAATCAATGCGACGCCGGAGGAAATCGTCTTTACCAGTGGGGCGACGGAGGCGAATAATTTAGCGATCAAAGGTGTAGCAGAGGCGTATTTCAGTAAAGGTCGGCATATCATCACCGTGGCGACCGAACACAACGCTGTGCTGGATCCCTGCGAGTATTTAAAACATTTGGGGTTTGAGGTGACGCTGTTGCCAGTGCAGCCCGATGGTCTGTTGGACTTAGAGCAGCTTGCGAAGGCGTTGCAACCGGAGACAGTGCTGGTTTCGGTGATGGCAGCCAACAATGAAATTGGGGTGTTGCAACCGTTAGCTGCAATTGGTCAGTTGTGCCGCCAGCAGGGAGTGCTGTTTCACACGGATGCAGCGCAGGCGATCGCGAAGGTTCCTTTAGATGTGGAAGCGATGCAGATTGATCTACTCTCGATGACAGCTCATAAGGTCTATGGGCCGAAGGGGATTGGTGCTTTGTATGTGCGGCGCAAAAATCCACGGGTGCAGCTCGCGGCTCAATTACATGGGGGTGGGCAAGAGCGGGGATTGCGCTCTGGCACGTTGTATCCACCGCAAATTGTAGGGTTTGCGAAAGCGGTTGAGCTGGGTTTGGCACAGTTAGATGAGGAAGCACAGCGTCTCACGGCTCTGCGCGATCGCCTCTGGCACCAGCTTCAACAACTGGATGGCATTGATCTCAATGGTCACGCTACGCAGCGGCTAACAGGGAATTTGAATGTCAGCGTTGAGGGGGTGGATGGGCAAGCCCTAATTTTGGGATTGCAGCCCGTGGTCGCTTTGTCGTCGGGGGCGGCTTGTAGCTCGGCTAAGATTGCTCCTTCGCATGTGCTCACGGCGCTTGGGCGATCGGAGTCTCTGGCCTATGCCTCACTTCGCTTTGGCATTGGGCGCTTTAACACCGAAGCCGAAATCGATCAGGTGGCAACCAGCGTAATTGAGACGGTTCAGACCTTGCGGCGATCGGGTTAGATGAGTGGAAACAACGGTAGGCTAGTATTCAATGTAACTAGGGAACGCTTAGGGCAAATTAAACCGTGTAAGCAAGCATCTAAAACAAATGGGTAGGGGCATATCAGTTACTCTAAATGAAGGTTGCTTTTTAAAAATCGACTTATGCTGCGAGAAGAACTTAAGAAAGAATTAGATAGGCTAAACGATGAGCAACTTAAAAAAATTGCTGACTTTATCGCTTTTATCGAGTTCCAGTCTAGACAGAGTGCGCCGTCTAGTCCATTTTGGCAAAGAGCAACGTCAGTAGAAAGAGCGAAGGATTTTCGTCAATGGATTTCACAACTTCCTAAGTATGATTTGAGTCTACCTGACGAAGCCTTTAGCCGTGACACAATTTACGTAGATGACGAGCTACCCGCTTGATACATCTCGCTTTTGACCTCAGTATCGTCTCTCTCGAGCTGCCCACTCAACCATAGGAGAATGAGTCTTTTGCACTAACAAACCGCTCTTTGGCGATGCTGCGTAGTTGTTCCAGGTCTTCTCGCCGGGAGATTGAGAGCGGGATGGTGCGCTTAATTTCATCGATCAATAACCCGGTATCGAGTGGGCGGTTCAAGTAAAGCGCGTTGTAGAGCGAGACGATGACTGCTTGCTCAATTTCAGCTCCACTAAACCCATCGGTCGCTTGAACCAGGGTGTTGATATCGAAGTTGCTTGGAACTTGTTTGCGCTTGCAGAGGTGAATTTTGAGAATCGTCTCGCGCTCTTTGGGGTCGGGTAAATCGACGTAAAAGATTTCGTCAAAGCGTCCTTTGCGCAACAGTTCGGGCGGGAGTTGAAAAATGTTGTTGGCGGTTGCGACGACAAACACATCCTGAGATTTTTCTTGCATCCAGGTGAGAAAGTAGCCAAACAATCGACGGCTTAACCCACCATCGGAGTCACCGCTGTCGCTGTTGCTGAGAATTTTCTCAATCTCATCCAACCACAGGACGTTGGGAGCCATCGACTCAGCGAGTGAAATCGCCCGTTGGAAGTTCTTTTCTGACTCACCCACATATTTGTCATAAATCCGGCTGGAGTCGAGCTTGAGCAGGGGCAGTTTCCATTCCTGGGCGATCGCTTTGGCCGCGAGTGACTTACCACAGCCCTGAATGCCAACAATCAAAATGCCGCGTGGGGGACGCAAATTGAGTGCGCGTGCCTGGGGGGTAAAGCCAACTCGTGCCCGAGCTAACCAGTTTTTTAGCCCCATAAAACCGCCCCATTCGGGTGCATTGTTGGGGTTAGGGGGGAGATATTCCAGCACGCCCGATTCACGAATCACCTGAGCCTTACGTTCTAAAATGCGATCGATGTCATCTCGATTGAGTTTGCCATCGACCAGAGCCGCGTAGGCAATCACCTGCCGGGCTTGCTTGAGGGTCATGCCACTCAGAGACTGCACCACTTCTTGCACTTCTTGGGTTTGTAGCTCAACCCGCACCCGATTTTTGACATTCAGGGCACGCGCAGTTTCGATAAAGGTCTGGTGCAATTCGTCTTGGTCAGGAAGTTTCAAATCAAAGTAGACGGCATCATGGGCAATGTCGCGGGGCAGGCTAACGACATCCCCGGTGACAACCAGAGCAGAGCTACTAAACGAGAAAAGCTGGGCGACTTCCCGAAATTTACGAGCGACTACGGGTTCGCTGAGGTGCTTGGCAAAATCTTTCAGCCAGTAGACCCCCTTTTGCGGCATCTCTTGCAGATATTCCAGCGCGTCAGTTGGGTCAGTGGTGTTGTCGTATGCGGCTGGCTTTTGGCTTCCGACAGGGGCGCATTCGTCTACCCATCGATGATTGGCACCCCGCGATCGCGTGAGTCCTGCCGTGATGCTCCACTCAAACAGCCCAACGTTCATTTCTTTTGTCGCGGCTTGTAAGAGATTTTGAACGCGCTCCTCTTCTACTGTTTCGATCGCAATTACGGGGTGAAACGACAACAGCAAGGTTTGAAAAGCATGAACACTGGCGGGTAGAGACATAAGGAGGCTCACGGGAGAAACACACTTACTATGCCCATTCCTTCACGGGGATTTGCGGTCATTCCGTGAAATTACGATAAATTCAACTAGCAGCCTTACACGCTGAGAGATTGGCTGCGATAAACCGTAGGTGTCATGCCTGTGAGTTGGCGAAACTGTTTGGTCAAGTGGCTATGGCTGTTAAATCCACAGAGAAAAGCAATTTCCATGATGGAGTGGTCAGTCTGCTTGAGGAGTTGCTTGGCGCGTTCAACTCTCTGTTGAAGCAGGTACTGGTAAGGGGTGACTCCCAGGGATTGTTTGAACAGACGACAAAAATGAAACTGGCTCATACCTAGCAGCGCTGCTAAATCGGATAGCTTGATGTCTTCTTCAAGATGATGGTGGATATACTCTACAACATGAGCAAGCTTGCGTTCAGGTAGCCCTGCGGAATAAATAGGGATATTGGGTTTGATGGATGCATAGTTTCTGATTAAGTGAACGGCTAAAACGTTGGTTAGAGAGTTGATATAAAGAGCTGAGCCGACATTGTTTTGTTGCAGCTCGGTCAATAGCATCAGTGCAATCGCCTCAATCTGGGGATCGCGTGTGCGAAATTCGGGTGCTAACTCAAGGCGATCCGGGTGTGTATCCAGTGTCTCGCTGGCGATCGCTTGAATAAACTGAGTGGTTAGGCGGATCTGCATGTAGTGATCCTCCCCTTCCCAACGGGCAAAAAATGGCATTTGAGCCGGAGTGATCGAGATGTCGCCTTTGCCGTAGAGGCTACTATGGGTTTTTCCTGCCTTGATTTGCAGGAATCGGACTGGACGTGGTGATAGGGAGAGACAAATCGTGTGTTCGTTGTTGTATTGGGTAGCACCTTCGCCTGAAGGGTGTTGAAATTGCTCAACCAGAATATTTTCCCAACCCTGGCTCTGGCTCGACAAAATGGGTGTGCAAGTACACTCTGGCAAGTTTGAAAACGGCATTTTCATAGTGCAAACCCAAAGTACCCAGTTCTAAAAAGATAACTTTCGAATCGCTCTGATCGACAAGCTACTAATTAATCGCAAGATTTTGATAATAACGCAGGAATTAAATAGCAGAGAAAAGGGCTGTTTCCTAAGCTGAAATTGTATTGTTTAGAGGGAAACAACGATGCATCTTTTGCACATTGATTCTAGCCCACGCAGTGAGCGATCGCACTCGCGCCGACTCACCAAAGAGTTTGTTGAACGATGGGTGCAAGCGCATCCAAACACAACCGTTACTTATCGTGATTTGGGGCATCATCCGGTGCCATTTATTGATGAACTGTGGATTGCGGCGGCTTTTACACCTATGGAGCAACACACCCCTGACATGCGGGAATCAATCCGCCTCAGCGATCAGTTAGTAGATGAATTCTTAGCAGCCGATGTCTACGTGATTGGCGCTCCCATGTATAACTTTAGTGTTTCGGCGGCTTTCAAAGCGTATATTGACCAACTCGTTCGGGTTGGGCGTACGGTTGCCTTTGAACCACAGGATGCAGCTAACGTTTTTAAGCCTTTAGTGCTTGGCAAAAAAATGTTTGTTGTTGAAGCGCGTGGAGACTCTGGATTTCAGCCAGGGGGACGCTATGAAAAGATGAACTTTCACGATCCTTACCTGACGACGGTGTTTGGTTTTATTGGTGTGACGGATATTACCTTTGTTCATGTTGAGAATGATGAATATGGCGGACACAAATTAGCCGAATCGATCGCCCAAGCCCGCCATCAGATTGCTCAACTGGTCGCAAGCTAATGCGATCGCTCTAGTCCTAACTGAAAGGAGACTCTATGGCACTTGACGACTGGTTATTTGGATTGAAGATCGTTTCTGCGATCGGTTGTGGTCTGGTTGCAGGCATCTTTTTCGCTTTTTCTACGTTTGTAATGAAAGCGTTAGCTCAGCAACCTTCTGCTTCAGGTATTGCCACTATGCAGGTGATTAACATTACGGTGATTAATCCACTGTTTATGACCGCATTCTTAGGAACAGGGGTGGCTTGTCTGGTTGTGGCGATCGCGTCGCTGTTGAAGTGGCAACACGTGGGTAGCGGTTATGGGTTGGCTGGTTGTCTGCTGTACCTGATTGGCTCGATTGGCGTGACGATCGCGGGTAATGTGCCACTGAATAATGCGCTGGCGGTTGTCAAACCGGATGGTCTTGAAGCGACAAAGGTGTGGTCAACCTACCTGGATAGCTGGACACTGTGGAACCATGTGCGTACGATCGCGTCAATTGCAGCTACAACTCTACTCACGCTTGCGATCAGTCGTTCAGCTGGGTCATCTTAAGTGGGTGCAAAATGCCAAAAGGTCACATGGAAAGCCAGTTTATGTTGAGCAAGAGGGTGGGTTGCAGAAAAATTTGTAAATTCAGTTCATCTGTACTATTCTGATGGGGGATAAGTTTGGCCTTGCGATCGCGTTTTTCTGTCATTGGTTAATCCAAGGAGTACACCATGCAATTAACCCCTTATTTAGGTTTTAATGGTCAATGCGAAGCAGCGTTTAAGTTCTACGAGCAGTGTTTGGGTGGCAAAATCACTTATCTGATGACTTACAAAGATGCGCCTGAAGGAGAAATGGAGGCGTTGCCAGCCGAATGGCAAGACAAAGTGATGCATGTCAGTTTGGTGGTCGGTGATCAAGAAATTATGGGTTCTGACAATCCTCCTGGATACTATGAGGAAGCGAAAGGGTTTTCAGTATCAATTAGCCTGGATGATGTGGCAGAAGTAGAGCGTATCTTTAATGCGTTGGCAGAAGATGGCAAGGTGCGAATGCCGCTTCAGCAAACTTTTTGGGCTGAGCGGTTTGGGATGCTGATTGATCAATTTGGGACTCCATGGATGATCAACTGCGATCAAGAAAATAGTAAATAAATTCAGTCTAGGTGATGCTCTGATGAGAGCGTAGTATCTAGACACTGATGGAATAAGAGAGAGTGAAAGAATTGGGTATTTGTCTTGCTTGAAGGACGAACCTTGTACATTCTTTCGCTCTTTTTTTGCTCTCTGTTTCAATGACTTGTAAAGCGAAGGTTCGGTAAGCGACTGCAGCGCTATGGTCTAACAATTTGTTGTTAGAGATAGTTTTGAGAGGATGACTGGTTGTGTTCAATAAAAACAGTTCGTATATTTATTTGCTGTCAAATATGTGTATGAAAATGATTTTTATAAGATGGAGTAAATTGAGTGATGGATAAGGATAAACCGTTCAATATCCTTTCTGCCTATGTAGTGCTTGGGGATAAGGGCGATACTACTCCTGTGCCAGTCGGTGATAACTTCTTTCAGGATCTTGCTGATAAGTTTGGTGACTTCAGTGGTAGGCGGCTCGTTTCTCACTTTAGCTGCGATCGCGATTGGGATAGTTGGGAAATGCATCCTCACGGTGAAGAGTTGGTGTACCTTTTATCGGGGCGAGTTGATTTTGTTTTAGAGCAAGAAGATGGTCAAACCAGCGTTGCCTTAGAACACCCAGGAGACTATGTGATTGTGCCGCGTGGTGTTTGGCATACGGCTAAAGTCCATGAACCATGTTCCATCTTGTTTGTTACACCTGGTGAGGCAACGCAACATCGAGCCTGTAAGTAGCCAAATTATTAATCCTGTAATCTGACTCTTCAAAGCGGCAAGCTGCTAGTGTGCTAGTGAATGACTTTTAGCTTGTGTATGACTGATAAGCGGGTAGCGTTGCGCGATTTGGGGAGTGGAGTCGCAACATTTTGGAACTGGGCGATCGCACCCAATAAAAAAGGGAAGCGTGGTGGCTTCCCCTGGTCAAATAAATCGGATTGTTCTTTTAATTTCTTGCGTAAAGTTTGCATTTGCTTGCGGCGTTGTCGTTGGCGGGCGCTGCCTCCTTTGCCTTTGTTGTTGCGCCCTTCTTTGCGGGGAGACTCCCAGCGTTTAAGTTGGCGTGCCATAGATTTCCTGAAATTAGTGGGATGTAACTTTAGTTTAACCTCAACCTGGGTTGGCATGATTCCGGGAAGCCCAAGCTTCAAGGAGAATTTACCGTACTGAGGTGGGAGGAAGACGGTGAGCAGAAAGGGACGACCCAGGTGGGAAGAGATTTTGAGCTTTGCTGAAAAAACATTTTCGGCTAATTGGTGCATTTGCTGAGTTAAGGCGCAGCTATGCCTCTAGAATGTCTAATGCATTCTGATCGCGATCGCCCCCTATGGACGCAAACGCTCTTTGGCAAAATCTCACCCTTGTAACCGTGCCGTTTCAGCAATGGCGGGGGACAAGTCTGGTACATCGGCTGCTAAACCCGTTACGACAGTGGCGACGCGGCAGTGTGTTGATGACTGAGTGGGCTGAGGTGATCGGCGCTGGGCTGGCAGGTCTGGTGTTTGTGCTGGCTCCTTTTGTTAGCAACACCTACACCGGGATCTTGCTGGGGTTGTGTGGGGTCTACTGGTTTTTGCTGACGATCTCGGATGGAGAGCCAGAAGGGGTGGGGAGCGAGGTGGCGCGTTCTCCCTTAACGACGCCGATTCACATGCTGGTGCTGGCCTATTGGGGCATTTCGGCCTTGGCAACAGTGGCTTCCCCTGTTCGTAGGGCTGCCTTCACCGGGTTTACTAAGCTGACCCTCTATCTGTTGTTCTTTGCTTTGCTGGCGCGGGTGTTGCGATCGCCCCGGATTCGCTCATGGATGATCGGCATCTTTTTGCTGGTGGCGCTCTGGGTGAGTGCTTACGGTTGGCAGCAGAAGCTGTATGGGGTCAAGGCTTTAGCTACTTGGGTTGATCCAGAGTCGCCTTTGGCTCAGACTACGCGGGTTTATAGCTATTTGGGCAATCCCAATTTATTGGCGGGTTACTTGCTGCCTGCGGTGATTTTAAGTGCAATGGCCTTTTTTGTCTGGCAGAGCAAGGTGCAGAAGGCTTTGGCGGTGACAATGGTGCTGGTGAATGGTGCGTGCTTTTTGTGGACTTATAGCCGGGGTGGCATGATTGGCATCGTGTTTTCGATGTTTGCTCTGGCTGTGTTGCTGGCAACCTGGTGGAGTGTTTATTTCCCACCGTTCTGGCGCAAGTGGGCTTTGCCAGTCGGTGTGGGTGGTTTGGCTGTGGTGATCTTGGCGGCAATGCTGGTGGTGCCAACACTGCGCGATCGCGCCCTGAGTATCTTCGCGGGTCGGGGTGATAGCAGCAATAACTTTCGGATTAATGTGTGGCAGTCAGTGTTGCAAATGATCAAAGCTCGCCCGATTCTGGGGATTGGGCCTGGAAATAATGCGTTTAATCTGATTTATCCGGCCTATCAACGCACCCGTTTTTCGGCTCTAAGTGCCTACTCCATTATTTTAGAGGTGGCAGTCGAAACGGGAATTATTGGGTTAACGTGCTTTCTCTGGTTGTTGTTTGTCACGATTAGTTTGGGTTGGCAGCAGTTGAAGCGTCTACGTGAGCAGGCCAATCCACAAGGCTTTTGGTTAATTGGGGCGATCGCCTCCATCTTTGGAATGCTAGGTCACGGCTTATTCGACACGGTTCTCTACCGTCCAGAGGTCAACACTCTCTGGTGGTTTATGATTGCGCTGGTGGCTGGCTTTTATGCTCAACAGTCCAGAAACTCTGAGCCAACTTTGATGTAGGCTGTTCTTCGCTGACTTGCTGAATTAGTCAGCACCCTGAAACCGTCAAATCAAGTGAAAAGTTAAGTTCCGATGACATACTTGCGCCACTCTTGATTCAACCCGTTCTTGAGGTGTTTTGACACTTCAAAATAAAGACCGCTATAGGGTTTACGGGGTGGAATTTCAAGTAGCATTCCGGCTTCGCGGGGGGTGCGGTTGCCTTTTCTGACATTGCAACGAACACAAGCTGTCACCATGTTTTCCCAGGAGTCATTACCGCCTCGCGATCGCGGTACTACATGGTCAAGTGTTAAATCATCGCCAGAATAGCCGCAGTACTGACAGGTATGACCATCTCGATGCAGCAAATTGCGACGTGTTAAAGGGATCTCTTTATAAGGAACACGAACATAGTGACGCAGACGTATCACCGTTGGCAATGGAAAGCCAGCGTAGACATACTTGCCGTTATGTTCAACCTGCTCTGCCTTACCTTTTAGCAACAACACTACAGCCCGTCGCCAGCTAGTTATGTTGAGCGGCTCGTAGGAGGCATTTAGCACTAGAACCTTGCTCATTCAGCCTCAGTTCAAACAAAGGTTTTACAGATGGTAACACTCTCAATAACAATTCGAGTAGGTTGTCTAGGGTTTGTAACTTGGGTCATCCTCAAATCGGATGATGTCGTCTTCACCTAGATACTCTCCGTTTTGCACCTCAATCATCACAAGTGGAATCACACCCGGATTTTCGACCCGATGGGGGGTACAGGTTGGTACATAGGTTGATTGCTTGGCGACTAGGATCGTTTCTTTGCCATCGCAGATGACTTTTGCCGTTCCTGAAACGACAATCCAGTGTTCACTGCGGTGATAATGCATTTGCGTGCTAATGTGATGCCCCGGAGAAAGCTCAATGCGGTTAATGCGATAACGCTCACTTTCTTCGAGCAGGGTCATTTTGCCCCACGGTTTAATGCGAACAATGCCTTCGGGAGTAGGTTCGACCAATGCAGCGGCGGCAGCTTCGTTGAGGGTGCGATCGCTCATAACAGTAGTGGCAGAGAACTTAATACCTCCATCATGACTGATCTTAGCGTTTGGTCAAGCCTTCTAGCGAACTGGTTTGTTTATGGGTTGCTGTTTCGCTTTCACTACTGAGGAGTGCTAATATAAACCAACGTGGAGAGGTGGCAGAGTGGTCGAATGCACTCGACTTGAAATCGAGCAGGTGATAAGCCTCGCGGGTTCGAATCCCGCCCTCTCCGTTGAGTGAGTCAAACGAGTCTTTTGGGGGGAGGCTTTCCTTCAGTTTAATGGCTTTGTCGGCCCCAAATTTTGTCTGACTCCCATCAAAAAGGCTTTTTCTAAGAGCAATTTTTTCCGAGCCAGCAATCCTTGGGGGCATGCCCCCAAACCCCCGTGAGGGGACGACCGCTTCCCCTCACCTCCCCTCCGGAAGGTGTTGCTAGTTCCAGTGTTTGACAAAAAGAGGGGTTTAAGGGTGGAGTGGGAACCCTGCTTCGCAGGCTTAAACCACATCTTGCACTCTTTACAAAAAGCGGTTCGGCAGTTTCAACGGCTTTTGCCAGGGCGATCGCTTTTGTAACCGTCGCCTCACGTCACCCGTACCTTTTGTAAACGATCAGAGTGCCGATCTGGTTACCCACAACGCTTGGCTAGCTGCCCATTCAACACCCACACGCACGACCTTGCGGGGGTTGTAGGGGAGTGAGGCCCCTACGAGCGGGGGCGCGGGGGGAAGTCCCCCGATCTTGCGGCTCCGCCGCTCCCAAACCTTCGCTAAAACTCCAACAAAAAAGGCTCTTTAAAGGAGGTTTTCCGCTCAAAGTCAGGGGGAAGTAGGCAAATCGTCCTTACATGCCACCATCCGAAGCTTGAGCAGATCTTCCTACACGTGACCTTTAGTAGCTTTCAGCATGTGAAAGGCAATCAGTAACTGAGTTAAAGCGAGAGGATAGCTCTGCAACGTTTCGCCTGTAGTGCCTGTAACTTTTCCTAATTCGGGATTTACCTCGCGGTTGCAAACGTGCAACAGGTCCGGCAAATCACTGCAAATGAACCGTTCAAGCTGAGCGACTTGATCGATCGTGGCATGGCGATCGATTTCTAACACATCCACTGGCTTGCCCATATCGCGGTCTAACCCCAGACGAATAGCAGAGCTGTGGTCATTAGGGTCGGTGGTCACAACCTGGGTCAGCTCTGGGTGCGGAATGTTTGGCCGCAGAACCAAACGTACATTTAAGCTGCCACTGCTGGCATCAGGGTCGTCTGCCGCCGGATAAAACGTCACAACAATGTCAGACCATTGCCGTTGCGGACGAATAAAGCTTTCAGAGTCTGGCTCTCGTTTTTGCATCTCAGCCAAAACCTGATCTTCGCTGTAACCGCGTTTTTGGGTGTCTCGCCGCACCTTCCACTTAGCTCGTAGCTCTTCTGGAGGAGCTAAATAAACCTTCACGTCGTAGCAATCGCGTGCCCCACGTGTCGAATAACCCAGCAACCCTTCAACAATTACAAACTTGTTAGGTTTGATGTATTCAGGTGCCTCAAAGGTGCCAGATTTGTGGCTGTAGATGGGTTTGAGAATCGGTTGCCCGGTGCGGAGCAGCGAGAGATGCTGCTGCATGATGTCGAGGTGGTTGCAGTCGGGGTGCAACGCGGTGATGCCCAACTCTGCCCGTTGTTTGCGATCGTAGCGGTGATAGTCGTCAGTGCAGATAACGGTTACATTTTCAGGACCTAAAAACTGAGCAATCCCCTTGGTGAGAGTGGTTTTGCCAGCTGCACTGTCTCCTACAATGCCAAGAATAATCGGGCGTTGGGTCATGTTGCCTCCGAAGCACGCGAAATCCAAGTGTCGTTAGTCTACCAATCATCTAATATTTTGTTTGCATCATTTTCTCTACTTGACAAGTCTTGATAAGGCATCGATCGCTCATATTCGAGTTGCCCATAGTCAAGCTTGATCAGGCGATCGCCCAGATGAAAGTAATGGTCATCGTGGCTAATCACGATAATGGCTTTGCCGCGATCACGTAGTTGGGGTAACAACTCCCGGTAAAACAAATCTTTGAAGACAGGGTCTTGGTCAGAAGCCCATTCATCAAACAGGTAAACGGGACGATCTTCAAGATAGGCGGTTAAGAGCGCTAGCCGTTTGCGTTGCCCCTGAGATAGGGCCGTTGTTGAAAGCGTACCTGCTTCGATGGTGACTTTATGGTCGAGTTGCAATTGTCGCAATCGTTTGGTCGCCTGCTGTTCAAGGTTGGGATCTTGTAGCCCCAAGAGCCGAGCAAACAAAAAGAAATCAGCGAAGACTACTGAAAAATGTTGCCGATACCACTCGCGATTGCTATCGGTAATGGGGATGTTATCGAACCAAATTTCGCCGTTTTCAGGGATGTAAAGCCCGGTAATGATCTTCGCTAGAGTCGATTTGCCACTGCCGTTTCCACCCACTAAAAACACAATCTCGCCGGGGTGTAAGTTCAGGTCAAGCGGACCTAAGATGAATCGTCTGTCATCGCGATCGCTACCATAGGTGTGAGTCACCCGTTTGAGTTGGAGCGTCTGCCAGTTGTGTAGCGTTGCAGGGGGCGGCGTTGTCTTTTCAGCGCGATCGTTTAGCATCAGATTCAACGACTGAATCTTTTCAAGCGCAACCCCTGAACGGCTGATTACAGGCAAGCGATTGATCAGGCTATCAATCGGGCCGACCATGTAGGTAAAGCTCAAGATGTAACCTGACAGCATCGTGGGGGAGACGGCCATGACCTCTGGCAAGATAAACAACGCCAGCCCAATCATGAAGAAGAACATCATTTTGCCCCAGTTAGAAATGATGGCAAACATGCTTAAGCCTTCAACGTTATAGCGGCGATAAGCTTCTGCGGTTTGCCATAGGTCTTCCTGCAAAAAGGCTTGTCGGCGTTGGTAGTGCAGTTTTAGCTCTTTGGTGCCATCGGTCACTGCCCGAAAATGTTGATACAGGCTGTCTTGTTCTTCGCGAGCCAAGGCTAATTTAGTGCGCGCCCGTCGCAACAGATTGCGATAAATGAGCAGACACACCACCAGCATGATCAGGGCTAGCACGGTCACCTGCCAGGATAAAAACGTGATGTAGATAAAGCAACCACCCGCGATCGCCAGATCCACAAAAATGAAGGGGATCAGTCGCACTGCATCAGATACGGCCTGCACATCATCGGTCAGGGTCGCGAGCAGTCGCGCCGCACCGAGCGATTCGAGTTGGGGTAAGTCAGCCGCGAGAATGCGTTGGGCGAGCCGCAGTCGTAAGTCAAAAATCGCCTGCTGCGCCAGTTGAATCAGAGTGAGCTGGCTAATAAAGTTGGTGATTAATGACAGCAGCACTAACCCGATAAACCCCAACACGATGTAAAGCGGGGAGTTATTGAAGTCGTGTTCAGTTACGTAGTTGATGACAGCAATAATTGCCGCGCTACTGCCGCCACTAATGATGCCAGTTAGGGTTGCGATCGCAACTAACCGCCACGAGGATTGCAAGAGGAATTGGAAAAGACTCATAGTTGGCCGGACAGGCGAAGAATTCTCAAAGGCGAATTTCATCATCCACTAAATCGGCCATAACTTGCTAGTCCAGCCCATTCAGATCAGCAATTCTCGATATGAGAATGATTCTCATAAAAACGTCCGGTTTTAACGTTTATGAATGGCTGAAACCCGCATTCTGCCGTTTATAACATTGAGTGCACAAGTCTTTAGACACTCTGGCTACAGTACAAATGTTTCAAAATGAGAATTGCTGCATTCAGATTTTTGCTCCGCACTTTTTGTCAGGGATACATGAGATTGGCGGTTCGCATAAATATAACCAGTGAGATATGCCAATTTTCTGCTTTTTTGCGAAGATCGAAGCTAGCGATGCAACGGTATTGAATTGCTCGATTAAGGATGACTGCTAGCGACTAGCTTTTTGGGGTGTTTAGCCCCTCACAATTTTGACAGCGTGCCCACCTCCTCTTAGCCAAGAGGTTAGCTCATGGTCGTTTTTGTCAGGCAAGTGCGGAGAACCCTTTTCGGTTTTTGAAATGTTCGCAAAGCCTTGATTACCTCTTTATGAAGAGTAAACCGCAACTCTTTAGATGACCATTCCTTACAATTAAGCTAGGGAAAGGTCTTTCTAAGCGCTTCACGCTCCTACTGGGACTATTTAACGAATGGAAAATCAAAAAACTTTTACATTGCCGGGAAATTTGGTGACGGACGGGCTTAATGAATCGCAGACAGTGCCCGTTGAGGCGGCTCGGTCAGCGCTGACGTCAGCTTACGAAAATCCCGTTTTAATTGAGACTTCTCAACGACTAGCCGCGTTTAGACAGACCCTAGAGAAGCACCGGGGCGATCGCCAATTAATCGTTTTGCAAGACTTCCCTGACCCAGACGCGCTTTCATCGGGTTGGGCTTATAAGCTGATTGCTCAGACGTTTAATATTCAGTGCGATATGGTTTACTGTGGCACGCTGAGCCACCAAGAAAATATCGCCTTAGTGAAGTTGACCAGCTTGCCTGCGCAACGGTGGCCTTTACCCACCATGAAAGGGCGGGATCTCTCCTCGTATCAGGGGTGTGTGTTGATTGACAACCAGGGCACAACGTCCCAGATGATGCCGTTTATTCGGGAAGCGGGGTTGCCAATTGTCGTGGTAATTGACCACCACAGCAGTCAGGGTGAGATCAATGCTGAATTTGTCGATATTCGGGCGCAGACGCGCGCAACGGCAACAATTCTGACGCAGTACCTGCAATCGGGCTTACTCAAGCTTGAGCGCAACCTGCGCGAGCATGTGAGATGTGCCACAGCGTTGATGCATGGCTTGCGCTCTGATACCAATGCGTTGCGCCAAGCCCAAGAAGAAGACTTCTTAGCGGCGGCTTATTTGAGTCGCTTTTATGACGCACAACTGTTGAGTGAGATCTTGCAGTCGTCGCGATCGCGCCAGGTGATGGAGGTGATCGAGCGGGCACTCAAAAATCGGATGGTGCAAAACAACTTCTCAATTTCGGGCGTGGGTTATTTGCGCTATGACGACCGAGATGCGATCCCGCAGGCGGCTGACTTTCTCGTAACCGAAGAAAACGTGCATACAGCTGTTGTTTACGGCATTGTTCACGATGAAGATGAGGAGCTAGAGCTGGTAGTTGGTTCGTTGCGGACTAATAAGTTGACGCTTGATCCTGATGAGTTTATTAAAGAAGCCTTTGGTCAAGATGCGGAAGGTCGCTTCTTTGGGGGCGGGCGATCGCAGGCGGGTGGTTTCGAGATTCCGTTGGGTTTCTTGTCAGGCTTTACCGAAAGCTCAGAGTACGCCAAGCTCAAGTGGAGTGTGTTTGATGCTCAGGTGAAGCAAAAGCTGTTGCGCCTGGTCAACCCCGACAGTACGTCGCTCTGGGCATGACAGTCGAATGGGCGATCGCAGAGTTAAGTGACCTGGCCGAAGTGAATGCATTAGCTAGGCAAGTGCTAGAGGCGTTTATCTTTCCTGACATCAGCCCTGCAGATCAAGTTACCTTTTCAACTAACTTTTCACAGAGCCTGTTAGAGCATGGGCTAACGTCAACAACGGTGATTTTCGGTATGCGCTCCCCTCAAGGGGACTTAGTTGCCTACATTTTGATTCGCAACAAAGCGCATATTGCTCACTTATTTGTTGCCCCAGATTGGCAACGACAAGGGTTGGGGCAGCGGCTCTTAACGTTTGGTGAATGTCAAGCCGAGCAAGCGGGGGTCTCGCGCCTGACGGTGAATGCGGCGGTCAATGCTATCCCTTTCTATCAAAAGCATGGTTTTACCTGCTTTGGCGCGGAGCAAAGCACAGATGGCGTGCGGTTTCAACCGATGGAAAAGGCGATCGCAACAGATGGATGCCCCTCTGTCTCTGACCTTCCTTTGCATAAGAGGAACTGAGGCGATCAGTTGGGTCTGAGATTTGTCGCTTTCTGAATTGAAATTGGGATTCGCTTAGATCTCCGCAGCCTTTGAGATTCTGGGGAGCAGTTGCGTTTTTGTGACGAATAACACACTCACGCAGTGTCCCCAGTCATTCTTTTAAGAGAGGAAAGACACACGCCATCAAGGGGCTGAATCACCGGGTAGATGGGTTGCTAGAGGCATGATAAAGACATCAGCCAAGCGGCTCTCACATTTACCCCCAAGGACAAAGCCCCCATGTCTAATCAAGCACCTACCCTCGAAACCGTTCTCCTGACTCTGACTGAAAAGAAACCTCCGCGTGGTTTGTCGATGAACTGGCAGATGGTGAATGGCAAACTGGTTTGCGCCTGGGTTAAAAGTCCTGATTAATCCCGTTTTGGTTGGAGTTCCTGACATTTCTCGTCGTCATCGTGAAGCAGTAGCCCTCATCTGATTGGATGGGGGCTTTTTAGCATTTCAAGGATTAAATCTGCGCGATCGCGGGCACTCCCAGCAATTCTCATTTTGAAACATTTGTACTGAAGTCAGAGCCTCTAAAGGCTTGTGCGCTCAATTTTATGAACGGCAGAATGGGTATTCCAGCCATTGATAGCTGTTCAAAATGAATATTTTTGTGAGAATTATTCTCATACTGAGAATTGCTGGGGCACTCCAGGCTAAGATGACAAGAACACAGTGATGTGGTACAGATGAACGCGGCTCTAGGCAACACGAATGACAGCTTCCAAACTTTCTAAGCGGGTTTCTACTGCGCTGGTCAATGCGCTGGGTGCGGGGGTTGTGCCCCGTGTGGGAGTTGATCACATTGCGGTGGGGCGTGAGAAAGAAGTAGCCGTCTTATTGCAGGACTTAGAAAACGTTGCCGGAGGCGGTGCTGCGTTTCGGTTTGTGGTAGGTCGCTATGGTGCTGGTAAGAGTTTTACGCTGCAACTGATTCGCAATCACGCAATGGAGCAGGGCTTTGTGGTGGCAGATGCGGACATCACACCCGAACGCCGGATTGCTGGCTCTGGTGGAACGAGTCTTGCCACTTACCGCGAGTTAATGAAAAACCTGGCTACTAAGAGTCGTCCGGATGGGGGCGCGCTGGCGATTATTCTGGAACGTTGGATCGCTGGGATTCAAACTCAGGTGGCAAAAGATGCTGGATTAAAGCCAACGGATGCTGGGTTTGACGACAAGGTTGAAGAAAAAATTCGCGAGGTGGTGAAAGACGTTGCCGACTTAGTGAATGGCTTTGAGTTTGCCAACGTCATCATTGCTTATTGGAATGGCTACCGCAGTGATAATGATGCCAAGAAAGAAGCCGCATTACGGTGGTTGCGGGGTGAGTTTGCGACCAAAACGGAAGCGCGGCAGGCGATCGGGGTGCGTGTCATTATTGATGATGAAACCTGGTACGACTATGTGAAGTTGTTGGCTCGCTTTGTGGCCGATATTGGCTATAAGGGGTTGCTGGTGATTTTGGATGAAGCCGTTCACCTCTATAAGATCAATGTGCCTGTTGCCCGCCAAAATAACTACGATAAGTTGCTGGCGATGTTTAACGATGCGATGCAAGGGCGCGTCACTCACCTGGCAACTCTGATTGGTGGCACGCCCCAGTTTCTAGAAGATCCGCGTCGGGGTCTATATAGTGATCCGGCATGGCAACGCCGGACGGTGAAAAGCCGGATCGTCAAGGTCGGTGTGCAAGATGTATCGGGGCCTGCAATTCGGTTAGAGCCGTTGACGCAAGAGCAGATTGTGCAACTGCTAGAACGGTTAGCCGAGATTTACGCCACGCATCACAACCAAAAGAAACCACTTGCCAAAGAGGATTTACAGTCTTTTTTGCAGGCGATTATTAGCCGTCTGGGCGCGGAAGCCTTGCTGACTCCTGGCGAGATTGTGCGCGATTTTATGAGTGTGTTGCACATCTTGCGGCAAAACCCCGACCTGACGCTGAATCAAGTCATTCAAGGAGCGGCGTTTCAGCCTTCTACCTCCACAAAAACAGCGGAAGCGGAAGCTGCTGAGAGTGAGTACGCTGAGTTTTCGGTGTAACAGATTAAGGCAAAGCCCTGTGAAGCACTTGCGATCGCTCCCCTTGTCAGAAATCCTTAACCCTTCAAAAAGAGGGAAGGAATTGGCGCGATCGCCTGCTAATCTGATCAGGCATTCACTCATAGGTGGTTATGGAAGTCAAAGCAGCCGTTGCGCTTGAAGCAGGGCAACCCCTCAGCATTGAAACGGTACAGCTAGAGGGGCCAAAAGCTGGAGAAGTGTTAGTCGAAATCAAGGCAACCGGAGTGTGTCATACCGATGCCTTTACATTATCGGGTGCAGACCCCGAAGGCTTGTTTCCCACGATTTTGGGGCACGAAGGAGCCGGGGTTGTCGTCGAAGTTGGCCCCGATGTAAAAAGTGTGAAGCCGGGTGATCATGTGATTCCGCTTTACACGCCGGAGTGCCGCCAATGTAAGTTTTGCCTCAGTCAAAAGACCAATTTGTGTCAGGCGATTCGCGCGACCCAAGGCAAAGGCTTGATGCCCGATGGCACCAGCCGTTTCTCCCTGAATGGCAAACCGCTGTATCACTACATGGGTACGTCAACATTCTCAAATTACACGGTGTTGCCAGAGATTGCGGTTGCCAAAATTCGCCCAGATGCCCCTTTTGACAAAGTGTGTTACATCGGTTGTGGTGTCACAACGGGGATTGGCGCGGTTATTTTTACAGCCAAAGTTGAACCCGGTGCAAAGGTCGTGGTCTTTGGCTTAGGTGGCATTGGTTTAAACGTGATTCAAGGCTGTCGCATGGTCGGTGCCGATATGATTGTGGGGGTCGATTTGAACCCTGCCAAGCGGGCGATCGCAGAGCAATTTGGCATGACCCATTTCGTCAATCCCAAAGAGGTGGAGGGCGATCTCGTCGCGCACCTGGTTGAACTGACGGACGGGGGTGCGGATTACTCGTTTGAGTGCATTGGTAACGTGAATGTGATGCGGCAAGCGTTGGAGTGCTGTCACAAGGGCTGGGGTGTCTCGACCATTATTGGGGTGGCAGGTGCAGGGCAAGAAATTAGCACTCGTCCTTTTCAGCTTGTGACGGGGCGCGTCTGGAAAGGGAGCGCGTTTGGCGGTGCCAGAGGCCGCACTGATGTGCCTAAAATTGTGGATTGGTACATGGAAAACAAGATCAATAGGGATTGTAAATTAAAGTGTGTCAAAGGTCAGAAATTGAGATCTAATGAACTACTAAACCTAAGACACTCATACTATGACTTTTCGACCTGAGCTCCTTGATGAATTGCTGAAAGGCTATGAGAATC
>Ga0209172_10001538_pt1 | contig 47906 bp, 40 predicted proteins | sample LarsenN4metaG_FD_184113 | JGI IMG/M metagenome (GOLD analysis project Ga0209172, IMG submission 184113) | Hot spring sediment bacterial and archeal communities from British Columbia, Canada, to study Microbial Dark Matter (Phase II) - Larsen... ... | reverse complement strand
GCGCCACGTTCGTCACCTGATCGCCGAAAGTCGCCAGCGTGTCGATCATCTCGTTGATCGTGTCGGCGAGCGCGGCGATCTCGCCCTTGGCCTCGAACACGACCTTGCGCTTCAGATCGCCGCGCGCGACTGCGGTTACGACCTGCACGATTCCGCGCACCTGACCGGTCAGGTTGGCCGCCATCGAGTTGACGTTGTCGGTGAGGTCCTTCCACACGCCGGCCACGCCCGGCACGCGCGCCTGCCCGCCCAGCTTGCCCTCGGTGCCCACCTCGCGCGCCACCCGCGACACCTCGGAGGCGAACGCGTTGAGCTGATCGACCATCGTGTTGATCGTGCTCTTCAGCTCCAGGATCTCGCCCTTGACATCGACCGTGATCTTCTTCGACAGGTCGCCCTTGGCGACCGCCGTGGTCACCTCGGCGATGTTCCTCACCTGACCGGTCAGGTTGGCGGCCATCGAGTTGACGTTGTCGGTGAGGTCCTTCCACACGCCGGCCACGCCCTTGAGCTGCGCCTGCCCGCCCAGCTTGCCCTCGGTGCCCACCTCGTGCGCCACCCGCGACACCTCGGAGGCGAACGCGTTGAGCTGATCGACCATCGTGTTGATCGTGCTCTTCAGCTCCAGGATCTCGCCCTTGACATCGACCGTGATCTTCTTCGACAGGTCGCCTTTGGCGACCGCCGTGGTCACGTCGGCGATATTGCGCACCTGACTCGTCAGGTTCGCGGCCATCGAGTTGACGTTGTCGGTGAGGTCTTTCCACACGCCGGCCACGCCCGGCACGCGCGCCTGTCCGCCCAGCTTGCCCTCGGTGCCCACCTCGCGCACCACCCGCGACACCTCGGAGGCGAACGCGTTGAGCTGCCCGACCATCGTGTTGACGACGCCACCGATGCGGAGCACCTCGCCCTGCAGCGGGCGGCCGTCGATCTCCAGCACCATTGTCTGCGACAGGTCGCCCTTGGCGACCGAGCCGATCACGCGCGCGACCTCGGTCACCGGAAACACCATGTCGCCGATCAACGTATTGACCGAGTCGATGCCCTCGGCCCATGCGCCCGATGCCTCCGGAAGGCGCACCCGCTGGTTGATCCGGCCCTCCCTGCCGACCTGCACCGCGACGCGCGCGAACTCGTCCGCCAGTTTCGCGTTCAGCCCGATGGCATCGTTGAAGGCAAGTGCGATTTCGCCGTCGATACCGCCCAGATTCAGCGGCAGGCGGACCGAAAAGTCGCCGCGTTTGAAAGCGCGCAGCGCCCGCAGCAGTTCGCCGCGGTCGAGCGCCTGGTGGGCAGCGTCGTCGACGATCGCTTGCATCGTTGTCTCCCGCGTGTGTCCCCGGACTGCGCGCGCGTCAGCCCCGCGCAGCGCCGGCGCAATCGCACGCTAATCCCCCAGCGGCCGCGAATCTGTCGCGCTACATCGCCGCGGGCTGTCACGGTTTGCACGACAGCGGATTCAATCGACCAGATCGTGCAGGATCGCATAGCGCATCAGCTCGGCGTTGTTCTTCAGGTTCAGCTTGCGCAGGATGCGCGTGCGGTACGTGCTGACCGTGTTCGGGCTCAGAAAGAACTGCTGCGCAATGTCGCCGACCGTCTTGCCGGAGGCGATCATCCACATGATCTGGAACTCGCGGTCGGACAGCTTCTCGTGCGATGGCTTGTCGCCGCCCGCCAGTTCCTGCGCCAACCTTTCGCCGACGGCCGGCGTGACGAAGCGGCCGCCGCGCGCGACCTTCCTGATGGCGGTCACCAGTTCCTCGGGCGCACTCTCTTTCGTCAGATAGCCGGCTGCACCGGCCCTCAACGCGCGCACGGCGTAGCGGTCCTCCGGGTACATGCTCAACACCAGCACGGGCCGCTCCGGGAAGCGCTGCCGCAGCTCCTTGATCAGCTCGATGCCCGCCTTGCCGGGCATGTTGTAGTCGACGATCGCGACGTCCCAAGCGTGGTCGCGCGACAGGTCGATGACTTCCTGGCCGTTCTTCGCCTCGCCGACCACGGTCAGGTCGGACTCGGCCGCAAGCATCTGCTTCAAGCCCTGCCGCACGACCGGATGGTCATCGGCGATCAGCACTCTCAGTTGCATGGCTCTCCCCGATCGGAACCGATACCGAAACGCGCGTGCCCTCGCCGTTCGCCCCGCGCACGTCGACCCGGCCGCCGTGGCGCAGCGCCCGCTCCTGCATACCGAGCAGGCCGAGCGACAACTTCCGGTCCGCCCCGCCCGTGTTGATGCCGACACCATTGTCGACCACTTCGAGTTCGATCCGCTCGGAGTTCCGGCGCAGCACGACATCGACGCGCGACGCATGGGCATGGCGCGCAACGTTGGTGAGGATCTCCTGGAAGATCCTGAAAATCGTGACCGCCACCTCCTCCGAGAACGTTTCGCTTTCCGGCGGCAGCGTTAGCCGGCAGCGGATGCCGGTGCGCTTCTGGAACTCGGTCGCCTGCCAGCCGATGGCGGCAACCAGCCCCATCTCGTCCAGCACCTCAGGCCGCAGGCGAGTCGCGATCCGGCGGACGGTCTGGATCGTTGAATCGACGAGCCGCGCCATCGAATCGGTCTTGTCGCGCAGGGCGGCATCCTGCACCTGGCGTGCCAGCCATGCGATGTCCATCTTCAGCCCGGTCAGCACCTGTCCCAGTTCGTCGTGGATTTCGCGCGCGACGTGCGCCCGCTCCTCTTCGCGCACCGAGATCAGGTAGGCGGCAAGTGCGCGCAGCTTCTCCTCGGATTCGCGCACGCGTTGCTCGGCGGCGCGTCGCTCCGCGATCTCGTGCGTCAGCGCGGCGCCCTGCCGGTACAGTTCGACGAATACCGCGACCTTGGACTTCAGTACCTCCGGCACGAGGGGCTTGATCAGATAATCGACCGCGCCGACCTCGTAGCCGCGGAACACCGAGCCGAACTCTTCTGCCGCCGCGGTGAGGAAGATGATCGGCGTATGGCGCGAGCGCTCCCGGCCGCGGATCAGCCGCGCCGTTTCGAAGCCGTCCAGCCGCGGCATACGCACGTCGAGCAGGATCAGCGCGAGGTCGCGTTCCAGCGCAAAGCGCAGCGCCTCTTCCCCCGATCCGGCCAGCAGCAAGTTGCAGTCGGGAGCAGCCAGCAGCTCCCGCAGCGCGTACAGGTTCTTCGGCTCGTCGTCGACGAGCAGAATGTCTGCCTTGACGGCGGGATCCATCGCTCGGCCTCCGGGCGCGGCCTCTCCACGCGCCAGTAGCGGTTGTCAACGCCCTCGAACCCGAGGGACCCGCGTCACACGGCGGCCGGCGGCAGCGCGGGTTCCCGCAGCCAGGTGAGCGCTTCGGCCACGCTGCGAAAGCTGCGCAGGTTCACATGGCGTTGACGCGCGACCAGTTCGAAGTATTCGTGCGACACCTGCAGGTCGCGCGTGTCGGCGACCAGCGCGATCCGGTGCCCCGGTTCGCGCGCGATCTGCTTGATGTCGTCAATCAACCCGTGATGCTCGAGTTGGAACATCGGACGCGACGCGCGGATGTCGAGCAGGAAGGCCGAATGGGTCGAACCGTACCGGGCCACCGTGCGCAGAAACTCCTTCGTTTCCTCCGCGGTTTCTCGCCCTGTCAGCTCTGCCCGGACGTAACCCTTCTCGACCGTGATGCTGTACGTCATCGCAGCTCCGCGCGCATCGACCGTGCCCCTTGATCCGCCTGCTGCAGCACGCGGTTTCCCGGACGACTCACGGACCGCACCTCGAACACACCCCATGCTTAACTTAATTACAGCAGCCGTGCAACGCCGCGCAAGGTACGACCTTTCGGCCGGCTAGTTCCATCGGGCTAGCAGTGTCCCGCTTTTGCGGCAGGGCGGCGCCGATCCGATCGGATCGCCGGCAAGCAAAGCCGCCGCCTGAGCCGAACGGACCAGCGCCGCGACGCTTCAGGCCGTCAGCGTCTGCCATCTCGCGGCGTTATGGTGGTCCCCGCTGCGTAGAAGGGCGGCAACGATCATGGACACCGCGCTGAAGATCTTCACTACTTGCCCGCCGTCGGCGCTGGCGCAACCGCGCCGCTGCCGGTTCCAGCTCGACGATATCGCGCGCTGGAGCGAAGCAGCGGGCTGCGAAGGCATCCTCGTGTTCACGGACAACGCGCAGCTCGATCCGTGGCTGGTGTCCCAACTGATCATCGAAGCGACCGAACGCCTGAGCCCGCTGGTGGCGATCCAGCCCGTGTACATGCACCCGTACAGCGTGGCGAAGATGATCACCTCGCTCGCGCACGTGCACGGCCGGCGCGTGTACCTGAACATGGTCGCCGGTGGATTCAAAAACGACCTCGCGGCACTCGGCGACGCCACACCGCACGACGAGCGCTACGCGCGCCTGATCGAATTCACGACCGTCATCCAGCGCCTGCTCGCCGGCCCGGATCCGGTTACCTTCCACGGACGCTACTACCAGGTCAGTAACCTGAAGCTCACGCCGTCGCTGCCGCCAGAACTCGCCGCCGACGTGTTCGTATCGGGCTCCTCGCCCGCCGGACTGGAGGCTGCGCGACAACTGGGCGCCACCGCAATCGAGTACCCAAAGCCCCCCGACGAACAGAACGCCGCGCCGACGACCGTGGCCTCCTGCGGCATGCGCATCGGCATCATCGCCCGCGCGAATGAAGGGGCGGCGTGGGCAGCGGCACATGCGCGCTTCCCCGAGGATCGCAAGGGACAGCTCGCGCACCAGTTGGCGATGAAGGTGTCGGACTCGTCCTGGCACAAGCAGTTGTCGGATCTCGGCGCCCACGGCGACAGCACGTACTGGCTGGCGCCTTTTCAGAACTACAAGGCGGTTTGCCCGTACCTCGTCGGCAGCTACGACCGCGTGGCCGAGGAACTGGGTCGCTACCTCGACGCCGGTTACCGCACGTTCATCCTCGACGAGCCGGCGAGCGCCGAAGAACTGCAGCACACGGCCGCGGCCTTCGAACGCGCGACGCGGCAACTCGTGCCATGAGCGCGCGTCTGCACGACGGTTTCACCGCGCAGGCGCAGCGGCGCCCGGAAGCGATCGCAGTCGTGCATCGCGACCGGGCGCTCACCTACGGCGCGCTCGAAACGATGAGCAATCAGTTGGCGCACCTGCTCGTCGCGCTCGGCTGTCGGCGCGGCGACCGCGTCGGCCTGCTGCTGCCGAAAGTGCCCGAGGCGATCGTCGCGATTCTGGGCGCGCTGAAGGCCGACGCGATCTACGTGCCGCTCGATCCGGCCGGTCCCGCCGCGCGGCTGGCGCGCATTCTCGAAGTCGCCGACTGCCGCGTCGTGCTCGCCGCCGGCTCGGTCGAATCGATGTTGCGCGATGCATTGGCGGCCGCCGCATTGCAGCGGCCGCCGCTTGTCGGGCGCCTCGACGACGCGCTGCGCCCGCAGGACGATCCGCAGCCGGTCTTTTCGCTACACGACCTCGCGCCGCATCCCACCACGCCGCGCGCCAGCAACGCCACCGGCGACGACATCGCGCACATCCTGTTCACGTCGGGGTCTACCGGGACGCCGAAGGGAGTGACGATCGCGCACCGCAACGCCGTGCACTTCATCCGCTGGGCCACGCACTACTTCGGCATCGCCCCCGCCGACCGCATCTCGCAGCAGCCGCCGCTGCACTTCGACCTATCGACCTTCGATGTCTTCGGCACCCTGTGGTCCGGCGCCCAGTTGCACCTGGTACCACCCGAGCTGAGTCTGCTGCCCCACAAGCTCGTGCAATTCATCCGTGACGCGCAGCTCACGCAGTGGTTCTCGGTGCCGGCGGTGCTGAACCTGCTGGCGACGTTCGATGCGTTCGATGCGGTCGATGACAACGACTTCCCGGCGCTGCGGCGCGTGCTGTTCGCCGGCGAGGTGCTGCCGACGACGACGCTGATCTACTGGATGCAGCGGCTGCCGCACGCGCGCTTTACCAACTTGTACGGCCCGACCGAGACGACGATCTCGAGCTGTCGCTACACGGTGCCGCAGTGCCCGCGCGATGTGCGCGCTCCGATTCCGCTCGGCACGCCCTGCGACGGCGAGCAGGTGCTGCTGCTCGACGAGCAGATGCGGCCGGTCGCCGACGGCCAGATCGGCGAGATCTACATCCGCGGCCCCGGCGTCAGTCCCGGCTACTGGCGCGATCCGGAGAGAACCCGTGTGGCCTTTCTGCCGGCGCCCGGCGCGACCGATCCGAGCGAGCGCATCTACAAGACCGGCGATCTCGCGCATCGCGGCGCCGACGGGCTGCTGTACTTCCACGGCCGCGCCGATATGCAGATCAAGTGCCGCGGCTATCGCGTCGAGCTGGGCGAAGTCGAAGCCGCACTGCACGCGCTGCCGGGGCTGCGTGAAAGCGCCGTCGTGGCGATTCCTTCGGACGGCTTCGAGGGCGCGTTGCTGTGCTGTGCGTACGTCGGCGAGACGATCGGCGCGGAGCGTTTGCGCGGCGAGCTGGCGGCGCTCGTACCCGCCTACATGCTGCCGCAGCGCTGGCTGCGCGTCGACGCGCTGCCGAAGAACCCCAACGGCAAGATCGACCGGCCGCGCCTGAAAGAAACCTTTGCTCGCGCCGAGACCGCGTCTGCCGAGCGCAGCGCTGCGGGCGCCGCAACCTGAACGGGAGGGGTGCGCTTGAGCGCGACCAATGGTGCCATCCAGCGGCTGAACGCGCTGTTTACCGAGCACTTCCACATCGAAGTGCCGTCGGCCGACGCCGACCTGCTCGACAGCGGCATCCTGGACTCGTTCCAGCTCGTCGAGCTGCTTGCCGCCATCGAACGGGATTTCGGCGTCGCGATCGACATCGACCGTCTCGAACTCGACGATCTGAGGTCGCTGGCGCGCATCGCGCGCCTCGTCGACGGCGTGAGCACGCCCGCGTCGGGCGCCGACACTTGAGGTTGCGCACCCTCGCAGAGGACGATCTGCCGGCGGTCGCGCGGCTTCACGCCCGCGTCTACCGCGGCCATGCCTGGCCCGCGCCCGAAGCGTGCGCAGCCTACTTCCGATCCGTGTTGTTCGACGGCCCCTGGCGCGATCGCGAACTTCCTTCGTGGGTCGTTGAGGACGGCGGCGGAATCCGCGGGCTGTACGCGGTGCTGCCGAGGCGCATGCGGTTTCGCGGCCGATGGCTGCGCGTGGCAGTCGGCTGCCAGTTCATGGTCGACCCTGAGCGGCGTGGCGGGCTCGCCGCGCTGCAACTGCTGAAGGCCTGCCTCGCAGGGCCGCAGGATCTCACTTTCGCTGACGGCGCCACCGAAGACGCCGCCCGCCTGTGGCTCGGCCTCGGCGGCGCGGCCGCGTTGCTGTACAGCATGCACTGGGTCCGCCCGTTGCGACCGGCGCGCCACGCGGTGTCGATGGCGCGCGATCGCGGCATGCTCGCGCCGCCGCTGGCCGCTGTCGCGCGCCCTTTTGCAGCGGCCGCCGACGCCTGCGTGGCGCGGCTGCGCCCGAACCGCGACATCCTGGCCACCGACGGTGCAGAAGACGCTGCGCTCGACGCCGCGACGATGTGCGCCCACCTGCCGGAGATGATGGAGCGCGCGGCGCTTCGGCCCGACTATGAACCGCGCGAACTCGGCTGGCTGCTCGAGCAGGCGGCCGCGATGAAGCGCCATGGCGCGCTGCGCGCGCGTCTGGTACGCGATCAGAGCGGCGCGCCGGCCGGCTGGTACCTGTACTACGTGCGCACCGGCGCAGTGGCCGAGGTCTTGCAGATCGCGGCGCGTGCGGGCTCCTTCGATTTCGTGCTGCGCCACCTGCTTGCCGACGCGTGGCGCCAGCGCGCCACCGCCGTGCGCGGCCGCCTCGACCCGCGTTACGCGCAGGAGCTTTCGTATCGCCACTGCTGGCTTCGCCGCGACGGTGCGGCCACGCTCGTCCATGCGCGCGATCCGCAGATCGTCGCCGCGATTCAGCGCGGCGACGCGTTCCTGAGCCGGCTCGAAGGCGAGTGGTGTCTGCGCTTTCACGGCGGCTGATGCGCACCGCCTTCGCCTCGCATGCGCCGCCAGGACTACGCGCGGCGCGACGCGGCGCACGGTCGCTTAACGCAGCGCGACTAGGCTGACTCCTCCGCATTCGGATCGGATGACTCCGATGAGGATCTGTTTCGTCGGTCTCGACAACCTGCCCGTGCTGGCGCCGGAACATCGGCACCACACGATCGGCGGCGAATCCGTGCAGCAGACATTGCTGGCGCGCGCGCTGGCGCGACGTGGCCACGACGTGCGCATGGTGGTGGCCGACCACGGCCAGCCGGACGGCGCGTCGTGGGACGGCGTGCGGACGTTCAAGGCCTATCAAACCGACGCCGGCGTGCCCGTGCTGCGCTTCATTCATCCGCGCTGGACCGGGCTGTGGTCGGCGCTGGCCCGCGCCGATGCGGAGCTGTACTACGCGAGTTGCGCCGGCATGCACGTCGGACTGCTCGCGCTGTTCTGCAGTCAGCACGATCGGCGCTTCGTTTTTCGCACCGCCAGCGATTCGGACTGCGACCCGGAGCGGCTGCTGGTGCGCTTCGCACGCGATCGCTGGCTGTATGCGCTCGGCCTGCGGCGCGCCGATGCGATCCTCGTACAAAGCGCGGCGCAGGCGCGCGCGCTCGCACTGAACTACGGACTGGCAGGCCGCGTGGCCACCATGCTCGTCGAACCGGCGCAGGCGGCCGGCACGCGCGATATCGACGTGCTGTGGATCAGCAACGTGCGGCGCGTGAAGCGGCCCGACCGGATGATCGAGCTGGCCGCACGGCTGCCGCAACTGCGGGTTCACATCGCGGGCGGGCCGCTCGCCGGCGAAGAAGCGCTTTATCGCGACATCAAGCGCGCCGCCGCCGCGCTGCCGAACGTCGTTTTCCACGATCGCGTCTCGTACTCGGACGCGAACGCGCTGTACGCGCGCGCACGCGTGCTGGTCAACACGTCCGAGATCGAGGGCTTCCCGAACGCCTACCTGCAGGCGTGGACGCGCGGCACGCCGGTGGTGACGCTGCTCGATCCCGACGGGATCATCGAACGCGAGCAGCTCGGCATCGCCGCGCGCACGGCGCAGCAGCTTCTCGACGGCGTGCGTGCGCTGCTCGCCGATCGGATCGGCTGGCAGATGGCAAGCGACCGCTGCCGCGCCTTCGTCGGGCGCGAGTACGCCGAAGACAAGGTGCTGGCGACCTATCTCGACACGTTCGAGGACGTTCTGCGGCGAGACGGCACGAACGCACCGATGGTGCTCGCCGGCGATACACGCCGCCATGCCTGACACTCCACTCTTGATTACGGTCGACACCGAAGGCGACGACCTGTGGTCGCGTCCGCGCGAAGTCACGACGCGCAACGCGCGTTTCCTGCCGCGCTTCCAGCGTCTGTGCGAGTGCTTCCGCTTCAAGCCCGTCTACCTGACGAACTACGAAATGGCGATGGCCGATGCGTTTGTCGAGCTCGGCCGCGCCGTGCTCGCGCGCGACGCCGGCGAAATCGGCATGCATCTGCACGCGTGGAACTCGCCGCCGCTGGCGGACCTCACCGGCGACGACTTTCGCCACCAGCCGTATCTGATCGAGTATCCGCTGCCGCTGATGCGCGAGAAGATCCGCCGGCTCACGCGGCTGCTCGAGGACCGTTTCGAGCGCGCGATCGTCAGCCATCGCGCCGGCCGCTGGGGACTCGACGGCCGCTACGCTGCGCTGCTCGCCGAAGAAGGTTATCGGGTCGACTGCTCGGTGACCCCGGGAGTGAGCTGGCGCACCAACCTGGGCGCGCCAAACGGCGCCGGCGGCCCGGACTTCACGGACTTTCCGACGCAGCCGTACTTCTTCGAACCGGCGGACATCGCCCGGCCGGCCGCCGGCCCGCTGCTGCAAGTGCCGGTCACGATCATTCCGGCGCGGCTGTACCGTCTCGCGCCGCTGCTTTATCGCGTACCGCTGGTGCGCCGCTGGCTCAACCGTTCGGCGCCCGCGCTCGGCTGGTTGTGTCCGATCCAGCCGTCGCTGCGCGAGCCGCTGGCGCGCAATCTGGATGCGATGCTCGCCGTCGCTCGCGCGGTGCGGGCCGCGCGGCCGACGCACGTGCAACTGGTGCTGCACTCCTCGGAACTGATGCCCGGCGGCAGCCCGCACTTGCGCGACGCCGCCGACCTCGAACGGCTGTACGACGCGCTGGAAACGCTGTTCGAGGAGCTCGCGCGCTGGTGCCGCGGCATCACGCTGCGGCAGTTCCACGCGCTGCGCGCAGCGCCGCCGCGGCATTCCACTGGCGCCGATCCGTGCTCGATTCCGTGCGCGAACGCGCCAAGCGCCTGCTGATCGAGCGCCGCCATCGCGCCAACGAGGCGCGCCGCGCGGCGCTCGGCCAGCGCGACGGTCTGCCGCCGGCGCGCTGGAGCGCGGCGGTGTCGGCGACCGGCGATCTGCTGATCGGCGGCTGCGCGGTCGCCGAGCTCGCCGAACGATTCGGCACGCCGCTATTCGTTGTCGATCGCGATCGGCTCGAGGCCGAGTACGAGCGCTTCGACGCCGCATTCGCCAGCGTGTACCCGCGCGTCCAGATTGCCTACTCATACAAGACCAATCCGCTGCCGGGCGCGCTCGCCGTGCTGCACGAGCTGGGCGCCGCTGCCGAAGTCATCTCGCACTTCGAACTGTGGCTGGCGCTGCAGCTTGGCGTCCCGCCCGCGCGCATCGTTCTGAACGGACCGGGCAAGGGGCGCGATGCGATCGAGCTGGCGGTCACGCGCGGCGTGCACCTCATCAACATCGACAGCCTCGACGAGATCGACCTCGTCGCCGCGGCCGCGCGCCGCGCCGGACGGCGCCAGGCGGTCGGCGTGCGCGTCGTCACCTCGGTCGGCTGGTCGGCACAGTTCGGTCTGCCGATCCGCGGCGGCGCGTTCGAAGCTTTTCGCCGCCTGCGCTTCATGGCCGAGCTGGAACCGATCGGACTGCACATGCACCTGGGCACCGGTCTGCACGATGTGCCGACCTATCTGCAGGCGATCAGCGAAACACTCGCCTTCGCGGGCGCGCTGCGCGAGCAGCTCGGCATCGAGATCCGCTGCTTCGATCTGGGCGGCGGTTTTGGCGTGCCGACAGTGCGCGAGTTCGACGTCTGGGACGAGCGGATGATGCGCCATCAGCGCCCGCCGGCGCCGGTTGATCCGGACGCCGCGCCCGACCCCTCTGCCTACGCACGCGCGATCGTCGAACTCGTGCGGCGCTTCTATCCGGGCAACGGCAGCACGCTGCCAGTACTCTTACTCGAACCTGGCCGCGCGCTTTCCAGCAGCGCGCAAAGCCTCGTGTTGCGCGTGCTCGCCATCAAGGACACGACGGCCGGCCCGCCGGCTGCGATCCTCGACGGCGGCAAGAACCTCGCGGCGCCGCTCGGCTACGAGTGGCACGAACTGCTGCCGGTGCGCGGATGCCATCGCGCGCGCGAGCACTGCTACGACTTCTTCGGCCCCCTGTGCCATCCCGGCGAGCGGCTGTTCGTCGGCAAGCGGTTCCCGCCGCTGGCTACCGGCGACCTGGTCGCGGTGATGGACGCCGGCGCGTACTTCGTGCCCAACCAGACCAACTTTTCGCAGCCACGGCCGGCCGCGGTCCTTGCGTACGGCGGGCGCGCCACGCTGTTGCGCGAGCGCGAAACGTTCGAGGACATCGTGCGCCGCGACCGCATCTTCGCGCCGGCCGCCAGCCGCCTCGCTACGGCGGCGCGCGCACCGACGCTGCGCCGACCTTGAAGCCCCGCATCGTGATCCTGGGCAGCTCGCTGACCGCGCTGGCGGTGGCGCGCGACGCGCACGCACACGGGCTGCAGCCGGTGGTTATCGACACCGATCCCGGGATCGCGCTGGCGACGCGTCGTGCGCGGCGCGTGGTCGTCGCGGACGCGGAACAGGCGCTGGCGCGCGTGCTCGATCATGCCGGCGCCGCGAACGCGCTGGTCGCCAGCGGCGATGACTGGCTGCGCTTCGTCGTCATGCATCGCACCCGGCTCGCGGCCGCGTTCGGCACGATCCTGCATCCGTCGAACCCGATGCTCGAAGTGCTGCTCGACAAGCACGCGTTTGCGCAGTGGTGCGCGGCCAACGCGCTGCCGACACCGCGCACTTGGGTGCCGGACGCCGAGCCGCGGCCGGCGCAGTTGCGCTTTCCTTTGGTCGTGCGGCCGCGCGCGACGCGGCACACGCGCGCGGTGCTGCCGAAGGCGGTCGAAGTGCACGACGAAAGCGAGCTGCGCGACTGGATCCACCGCTATCGCGCGCGCGGCGTGAGCCCGCTGGTGTCCGAGTCGCTGCTCGGCCGGCGGCTCACGCAATACTCGGTGCCGTTCGCGCGCAACGGCGACCGCATGCTGTCGTTCGTCGCCCGCAAGCTGCGCCCCGGCCCCGACCGCTGCTCCGAGGGCACGCTGGTGGAGGTGACTGCGCACGCGGAAGTCGAGCAACTGGCGCGCCACGCGGCCGTCTGCGCCGCTTATTTCGGCATCGGCGAGGCCGAGATCCTGTACGCGCACGACGCGGGCCGCGCCTACCTGATCGAGATCAACGCGCGGCCGTGGCTGCAATACGCGCTGGCGCCGGCGACGGGCCACGACTTTCTCGGCCTGCTGCTCGGCCACGAGGTCGCCGCCACACCACGCCAGGCGCGGCGCACCTGGATCAACCTGCGCGGCGATCGCGCGGTGGCCTTCGATCGCACCACGGGTCTGGTGCGGCGCGGCCAGCTCGGTATCGGCGCCTATCTGCGCTCGCTGGCACGCTGCAACGTGTTCGCGGTGTTCGATGTGCGCGACCCGCTGCCGTTCGCGCGCATGGTCCTGCGCAGGCGCTAGTCCGCGCGATTTGAGCCGGGCGGATCACGCGCGGCCGCCGCGGGCAGCGCACCGCTGTCGCAGCGGCCGTCTACATTGACCGCATCGTTCGCCACCGGACGAAATGCGCCGGGCGCGACGTTTTCAGCAGCAGACACCAACCGCACGACGAAGCATGAGTACTGTTCGATCCGCGAGCCTCGCCCCCGACCCGGCCACGACGCCCGAAGCGGTCGTACAGGTCTATGGCGCCCGCTGCGCAGGCTGGCTCGGCATCTTCGGAATTCACACCTGGATCGCGGTGAAGCCCGCCGACGCGAGACGCTTCACCGTGTACCAGGTGATCGGTGGCCGCCTGCGCGTGCGCGGCTCGGTGGTGGCGATCCGCAGCCATGTGCCCGATACGCCATGGTGCGGCAATCCGCCCCGCCTGCTGGCCGAGCGGCGCGGCGCCGGCGTGGACGCGCTGATCGCGCGCATCGACCGCGCCGCGCGCGCGTATCCGTACCCGCGGGGCTATCTCGCGTGGCCGGGGCCGAACTCGAACACGTTCACCGCGTACATCGCGCGCGCAGTGCCCGAGCTGGGACTCGACCTCCCGCCGACCGCGATCGGCAAGGACTTCCACGGCATCCGTATCGCCGGCCGCGCGCCGAGCGGACGCGGCGTGCAGGTTTCGCTGTTCGGCCTGCTCGGCGTGCTCGCCAGCCCGATCGAGGGCTTCGAACTGAACGTGCTCGGACTGAGCTTCGGCATCGATCCGTTCGCGCCGGCGCTGCGGCTGCCGCTCGCCGACCGCATCGGCCCGCGCCGCGCTCAACCGCCGTACTCCCACGGCGAGTCGGCGATCGTCAGCGGCCTGAAGTCGCCGCAGCACTCGGCCTCGACAACGCGCAGGATCACGACCGCGTGATCGCCTCCGGTGTCGACGATCCGGTCGACGCGGCACTCGACGTGCGCCGGCAGCCCGATCAGGATCGGCGCCGCCGTCGTGCCGTCGCTGAACGGCACGCCGTTGATCGCACCGGCGGCGGCGGCGGTGGGCGCGAAGAAGCGGCGCGCGACCTCTTCCTGGCCGTTGGCCAGCACATGCAGCACCGCGGTTCCGCTTTCGGACAGGCACTGGAACACGTTGCTGTCGCGACGCACGGCCGCCATCAGCAGCGGCGGTTTGAACGACGCCTGCGACACCCAAGTCACGGTCGCGGCGCCGAAGTGCGCGCCGCTGCGCGACGTCAGCACGTACACGCCGTTGGACAGCTTGCGCAGCGCCTGGCGCTTCGCCTGCGCGTCCATCATCCTTCCAGCGCCGGCTCGCCGCGCCGCTGCGGGCGCTCGCGCGCCAGCTCGCGGTGTTCGCTTGCCAGCAGATCGAAGAACAGCCGATCGCGGCGGCGGCCGTCGATCAAATGGCACTCGCGCAGCCGTCCGATGTAGCGAAAGCCCAGCCGCTGCACGAGGCGCAGCGACGGATTGCCGTCGACGACCCAGGTGTTGACCGCATGCAGCCCCAGCTCCGCGAACGCCAGTGTCAGGAACTGCGAGCCGGCGAAAGTGGCGTAGCCGCGGCTGCGGAACGACTTCTCGCCGGTCGCGCCCCACAGGGTCGCGGTGCCGCTGCGCCGGTCGACGCTGTTCAGCCCGGCGACACCGATCGGCGTGTCGTCCTCGTCGGTCGTGTAGGCGCGCAGGAAATGCGTGTCGCGCTGAACCATGATCCTGAGCAGCGCCGGCGTGACGATCTGGCGGCCGTCGCCGAAGTCGAGCCACTGGTAGTTGTCTTTCTGCGCCAGCCAGCTTGCGACGAGCGCGATCAGCGCGGGCGTATCAAGAGGCAGCAGCTTCATGGCGTCGCGTCTCCGTTGTCGGCCACAGGGCCTGGTAGGCGGCGAGCAGCTTCGGCACCTCGTGGCGCCACTCGAGTTCGTCGGCGACGCGCCTGCGCCCGTGCTCGCCCATGCGCGCGCGGCGCTCGGGATCGTCGATCAGCGCGACGATCTTGACGGCAAGATCGATCGGGTCGTTGCGGCGCGCGTACAGCGACGCCGCCTGCGCCGAGTAGCGGCCCTCGGTCAGATCGAACTGCACGATCGGCTTGCCCAGCGCCATGTACTCCATGACCTTGTTCATCGTCGATTTGTCATTCAGTTCGTTGGCGGCGTCGGGGTTCACGCACACGTCGGCCGTGTTCAGCAGCGCCAGCAGCTCGTGGTCGGCCACGCGGCCGGTGAAGGTCACGTACCCGGCGATGTCCAGTTGCGCCGCCAGCGCCTTCAGCTCCGCGAGCGACGTGCCGCCGCCGACCAGACCGAAGTGGATGTCGCGGCGGCCCAGCTCGAACACGATGTGACGCACCGCGCGCAGCAGGTACTCGATTCCCTCCTGCCGCCCCATCACGCCGACGTAGCCGACGAGATGGCGGCGGCCGCACCGGTAGCGCGCATCGGGCGGCAGCCGCTTCAAGCGCTCGAGGCTGGGCCCGCTGCGTACCACGAACACGCGCTCGGGGCGCATGCCGCCGCGCTCGATCGCGATGCGCCGATACGACTCGTTGGTGGCGATCGACACGTCGGCGGTGCGAAACGTCCAGCGCTCCAGCCGCAGCAGCGCGCGATACGGCAGGCCGCGGCGGCCGAACTTCGCTTCGAACAGTTCCGGGCACAAATCGTGGTGGTCGAACACGAAGCGTTTGCCGAACAGCTTGAAGAAGCCGCCGATCAGGAAGAACAGATCGGGCGGGTTGCAGGCGTGGATGGCGTCGAATCCGCGCGTGAAGAACACGCGCCAGGCAAGCGCGCAGGTGGCGAGCAACGCGGTCGCGTATTCGATCGCGTAACCCGCGGCACCCGCCGCTTCGACGGCCAGGCGATAGCGGTACACCGCGATGCCGTCGATCAGCTCGAAGCGCGCGTCGCAGCCGGGCCCGGTCGGGCAGATCACCGACACCGCGTAGCCGGCGTCGCGCAGCGCATTCGCCTCCTGCCAGACGCGGCGGTCGAACGGCACCGGCAGATTCTCCACCAGCATCAGGATCCGCTTGCCGGCGCCGCGCATCGTGGCCGCTCCTACCAGGCGATGCCTTCGTACGCGCCGGCCACGCTCGGCGCATCGCAGATGCGCACCAGGTCGATCAGCACCTGCCCCTCGGACAAGCGCCGCGGCACGTCGGCGAACTCCGCCGCCGCGTTGCCGACCACGATCGTTTCGGCGTGCGCGAGCACCGCGTCCACGCTCGGCACCAGCAGCCGCGCCAGATGCGGAAGGCGGTTCAGCACGAAGTCGCGGTTGGCGCCGCGCAGTTCGGCAAGGTCGACGTGCGCGTCGTAGATGCGCAGGTCGTAGCCCTTGCCGAACAGCCGCTCGGCCAGCTCGACCAGCGGGCTTTCGCGCAGATCGTCGGTACCGGCCTTGAAGCTCAGCCCCAGCAGGCCGACGCGGCGCTTGCCGGCGTCGATCACCGCGCGCACGCCGCGCGCGAGCTGCAACTCGTTGCTCGGCAGGACGCCGGCGAGGATCGGCAGCGACAGGTCGAGCGCGCGCGCTTGCTGCAGCAGTGCGCGCAGGTCTTTCGGCAGGCACGAGCCGCCGAACGCGAAGCCCGGCTTCAGATAGGCGGGCGACAGGTTCAGCTTGCGATCGCGGCAGAAGATCTCCATCAGGCGATGGCCGTCGATGCCAAGCGCCTTGCACAGGCTGCCGATCTCGTTGGCGAAGCCGACCTTCAGCGCGTGCCAGGCGTTGTCCGCGTACTTGACCAGTTCCGCCGTCTCCAGATCGGTCCGGACGAGCAGGCCTGGAAACCCTTCATACAGGCTCGCCAGCAGATCCCCGCTCGCCCGGTTCAGTTCGCCGATCACCGTTTTCGGCGGTTGTTCGTAGTCGCGCACCGCACTCGCCTCGCGCAGGAATTCCGGATTCACGCAGACACCGAACTCCACGCCCGCGCGCTTGCCCGAAGCCGACTCGAGCAGCGGGATTGCGACGCCGCGCGTCGTGCCCGGCAGCACCGTGCTGCGGAGCGCGACGACCGGCGCGCCCGGGTGCTGGCGCAACGCCGCACCGATCTGCTCGCACACGCGCCGCAGGTGCGCGAGATCGATGCTGCCGTTGGCGCGGCTCGGCGTGCCGACGCACACCAGCACCAGGTCGCTCGCGTGCACCGCCGCCGTCGCATCGGTCGTCGCCTGCAGGCGGCACGCGGCGACCGCCGCCCCGACGATCGCATCGATCTGCGGTTCGACGATCGGCGCGCGGCCGGCGTTGATCTGCGCCACCTTGTCGCGATCGACGTCGACGCCGATCACGTCGTGCCCGTCGCGCGCCAGACAGCCGGCGACGACCGTGCCGACGTAGCCGAGGCCCATCACGGTGATCTTCATCGCAGTCGCTGCAGCGTCCGTTCGATCCGCGCAGCATGCCGCCGCGCCTCGACGCCGCGTCGCGCCGCGGGACGGCGGCGCGTAGTCCGATCAGATCAAAGCCGCGCGCCGCGTCCCTGCTTCGCCAGCCGCAGCGCGCCGAGCCGGCCGCGCAGGCGCTCGATCTCCATGCCCCAGGAGATGCCCAGCACGCGCGCGACGATGCCCAGATCGCGCCAGTCGAAGTGGTCCCAGCTTTCCGCGCCCCACAAGGGGCGTAACAGCTCGAGCAACGAGCGCAGCCGCGGCCGCGTGAGCAGCAGCGCATCGGCGTGATCGGCGCGCAGGTTGAGCTTCTGCCACGTCACGTCGTAGAGCACCTGTCGCGTGTAGTAGCCGCGCCGGTAGCGCGGCAGCGCGGGCAGCGCGGCGCCCGCCGCGAGCATCGCAAGGCCCCAGGGAAAGTCGACGCCGCAGTCGATCGACAGCGCCAGCGAGCCCCACAGCCGCGGATTGATCTCCATCAGGTGCCAGCGCTGCGCATCGCCGCGAAACTCCACCATCGCGACGCCGTGCCAATGCAGGTGGCGCAGCAGCCGCTCGGCCGCCTGCAGCAGCAGCGGCGGCGGCTCGATCGAGCGGCGATAGGTGCTGCCGCCGCCGGTGAGCGGGTTCTCGTGCAGACGCTCGTGCGCGAAATGCCATACGGGGCGGCCGCGCTCGAACAGCATCGCGATGCCGAAGCCGTGCCCGACGACGAACTCCTGCTGCAACACGGGCGTGTACGGCAGCCATTGCGTCAGCACGTGCGCGTGCGCGGCAGCGTCGCGCGCGAGCACGGCGGGCAGGCGCACGTCGCGACCGTCGATCCGCACGCGGCTGCGCACCGACTTCAGGACCACCGGGTAGCGCGCGCACGGCGCCGCGGCATGCTCGATCAGCACCGTCGCCGGCACGGCAATGCCGAGCCGAGCCGCGAGTTGCAGCGTCGCCTGTTTGTCGAGGGCGATGTCCAGCGCGGCGTCGGCGGGCAGAGCCGCCTTGCGCCGGGTCGGGTGCTCTTCCTGCAGCGCGCGCAGCAACAGCAGGCTCGCTTCCGTCGCCGGCACGATCAGCGCGTAGTCGCGCTCGCGGTCCTGGCGAGCGAGCCACTGCACGGCGTCGCGGCCGGCATACGCGGGAGGCTGCTGCAGCCGCCGCCGCACGTAGCGGGAGTGAAAGGCAAGACAGTCGTCGCGCTCGCAGGCGACGTCCACCTGCGCACCGCGCCTGCCCAGCGACTGCAGGCTCTCCAGCGCAGCCGCGGAGTCGCCGTCCAGAACGAGCACGCGCATGTCGCCGCCCCCGGTCCCGTGTCCTCCGCCTGCGTGAGCCCGTAGCCAACATCGAAGGATGGCGACGCGTTGTGTCGCCGGAGCGCGCAAGGCAAGGACGGACGACTAGTCCGTTCGGACCGGCCGACGCGCACCGCAGCCGGCGCCGCGCCGTCAGCAGGCAATCTCGCTGCGCAGGACCGGCTCGCCGCGCAGCCGCGCCTGCCACACGATGGTCGGTGCCGGCTCCTTGCGGTCGTAGTAGCGCGCGATCCAGCCGAGCGGCGGATCGGCGCTGCCGCAATAGACGCCGATGCGCGCTTCGTCGATCTGCGGCAGGCGCAGTTCGATCGTCCGCCCGCCGTTGCTGATGCGCAGCGCGGCGGGCGCGGAAGCGACGACGCAGTTTTCGCTGCAGTGGAAGAACAGCGTGACCTCGTGGCGTCCCGCCATCACCAGCCGGTCCTCGAGCACGAAACGCCGCGCCCGCTTGTCGAGCACGATGCGGCGCCGGTGCACGACCGGTTCGCGCAGCCGCGCATAGCCGTCGTGCCAGCCCTCGAATACGTCCTCGTCCTCCGTGCTGTGCCACGCGCTGCAGCCGGCGTTGGCGTGCGCCAGCCACATGAAATTGCCGGCCTGGCGCGACTGGTCTACGCCGTCGATCAGCACCGTGTTGTGCGCGGCCGTGCTGCGAAAGCAGGCGCGCCAGGCGTCGTCGGCGTGATACGCATAGGTGCCCGGGTCGACGAAGAACTCGCGCCCGCCCACCGACAGCGTGAACGCAAGCGCATCGGCGTGGCCGTGCGCGGCCAGCCGGCCGTAGCCGAGCGGCCCGGCGTCGACGAGCAGCCGGATCTCGTCGCGCGTTTCGAAGCCGCAGCCGAGGATGTAGTAGCCGCCGAGCGGAAATTCGCGCCGCACCGGCAGCAGCGACGCGCGCGCCGTATCGAGGCGCGCGTACGCGTCGTCGGTGCCGGCGCCGAACAACCAGCGCAGGCGGTCGTCCGGCGGGTCCGCCTTGCGCTTGAATTCGCCGCGGCGAAACAGCAGCGCGCCGGCGCCGAGCAGCCAGCGCCAGCGGTCGGCGCCGGCCTGCGGCGCCAGCTTCAGCGCGACCGCGTCGTCGGCGTCGCCGATCATCGGCACGTTGCCGGCGACATCGACGATCGACGCCAGGTACTCGAGCATCGCTTCGATGCGCCCCGTGTACGCGCGCGAGAACGCCACGCCGTTGGCGCGGCCGGCGAGCAGCGCCAGCAGCAGCAGCTCGGCGACGAACTGCTGGTAGGACGTCGACTGTTCGCGGTTCACGCCGTCGGGCGCGTTTTGCCGTTCGGCTTCACGCTCGAGGATCGCGTGGGCCTGCGCCCGCCACTTGCCCGCGTCGGGCCAGAACGGCCAGGTCAGCGCGGCGATGTACAGCCCTGCCGCCTCGCCGATCAGGTGGTTGTTGGCCGACGAATAGCGCGAAAAATTGGCGCGGATGAACAGCGCGTGTTGGCGGATCGACTGCAACCAGCGCTCGCGAAAGCGCGCGCCGTCCGCGTTCGTGAAAACGAGCCCGTGCGCACCGCCGAGCAACTGCCACACGGCCGCCCAGTTGATCAGCCGCAGCGCCGCTTCGAGCGCGCTCGACCAGTTCGGCCCGCGCGGATACGGGCAGGCGGCGAACCAGCTTTCCAGGTGCGCGCGGATCGCCGCCGCGTAATGCCGCTGCCCGCTCAGCGCGTACGCCTGAGCGAGCGTCACCAGGTGGCCCTGGCGGTTCAGTTCCCACAGATACTTGATGTCGCCGACGACGCGCACGTCCCGGTAGTTCAGCCGCAACCCGAAGACCGACGGCGCCGCGACCCCCGTCTTCGGGTCGCGATTCCACGGCGGCGGCGCGCCGAGCGGCGCGTCGCGCAGCGCGAAGAGATCGAAGCGACCTGCGCAGATGCGGTCGGCGGCTTCGAGGTAGGGACGCGCGCCGATCCGTGCCGGCACATGGACCCACGCGGGCGCCGCGACGATCCGCGCCGGCGCAGCGCGCGGCGCCACGCGCTGGCGCTGCACGGTCAGCGCGCGTGCGATCCGGTGCGGGATCTCGGCGACGGTCATACAGCGCAGCCGGTTGACATACCAAAGCACGCGAGCAGCCGCGCGTACCGCCGGTCGCGGCGGCGGCGCGTCGACCACGGCCGGCTCATACATAACGGCGGTGCCACAGCTCGAGATTCAGCAGCGACCACAGCAGCTTCTCGTGGTTGTGCCGGCCGCCGAGGTGCTCGTCGATCACGCGGTCGAGCTCGGTCCCTTCGTAGTACGGCCGCGTTCGCGACGAGGGAGCGCGCAGATGATCGAGCAGGTACTCGCGCATGGGGCCGCGGAACCAGTCGTTGACCGGCACCCGAAAGCCCACCTTCGGCCGCGCGAGGATCGGCGCCGGCAGAAGCGACCGTGCGGCTTCGCGCAGGATGCGCTTGCCGCGCAGGCCGCGCACGCGGCAGCGGTCGGGCAACGCAGCGACGAACTGCGCCAGCTCGTGGTCGAGGAACGGCACGCGCGCCTCGAGCGACGCCGCCATCGTCATGCGGTCGGCGCGCTCGAGCAGGTTGTCGGGCAGCCAACTCGTCTGATCGAAATACAGGATCTGCCGCAGCGGGCTCGCCGCAGCATCGGCGGCAAACGGGTGATCGTCGCGCACCGCGGTTCCGTTGACGTGCAGCAGCGCGAGCCGCGCGCGCTGCGCGCGGTCGAGTGCGCCGAACCAGCGCACGTAGCGCTCGTTGCGGTCTTCCAGATTCAGGTTGGCGATCGCGGTCTTGGCGCGGCGGAAGCGGTACGGCAGCGCGTGCACGAGCGGTGCGATCAGCCGCTGCCGCACGGCGGCCGGCAGCCGCTGGAACGCCGGCACGAAACGTTCGGCCACGTGCTTCGGATAGCCGCCGAGGATCTCGTCGCTGCCCTCGCCGGTGAGCACCATCTTGGCGCTGCGCGCCGCCTCGCACGCGAGCATGTGAATCGGAATGTCGGACGGCTCGGAGACCGGCGCGTCGCGGTACGCGACCAGCGCCGGCAGCCGTTCGAGCAGGTCCGCGTGCGATACCACCAGCTCGTGGTGGTCGGTGCCGCAGTGGCGCGCGACCTGCGCCGCGTAGCGCAGTTCGCTGTAGCGGTCGTCGGGAAAGCCGACCGAAAACGTCTTCACTTGCGCGCTGTGCCGGCTCATCAGCGCGACGATCGTCGACGAATCGATGCCGCCCGAGAGGAACGCGCCGTACGGCACATCGCTGACCATCTGCAGCCGCACCGCTTCGTCGAGCCGGGCGCGGAATTGCGCCGCGGCATCCGGCGGCGCCGCCTCGACCGCGTTCGGCCAGCGGTCGGGCGGCGTCCAGTAGCGCCATTCGACCAGGCGGCCGCGCTCCCACAGCGCGCAACTGGCCGGCGCCAGCTTGCGGATGCCCGCGAACAGCGTCGCCGGGCCCGGCACGTAGCGATACGCCAGGTAGTCCCACACCGCAGCAAGGTTCACCGACGTGGCCGCCCCAGACAGCCGCAGCAGCGCCTTGATCTCGGAGGCGAAGTAAAGATCGGACCCGCGCTGCATCAGGAACAGCGGCTTCTCGCCGAAACGGTCGCGCGCCAGGAAGAGCCGCTCGCGCTGCGCGTCCCAGACGGCGAATGCGAACATGCCGCGCAGGCGATCGACGACGTCGGTGCCCCACTGCTGGCACGCGCGCAGCAGCACCTCGGTGTCGGAATCGCGCGCGAAGCGATGGCCCAGGCCTTCGAGCTCGGCGCGCAGCGCGCGGAAGTTGTAGATCTCGCCGTTGAAAACGAGCGCGAGCCCGGCGTCGCACATCGGCTGCGGCGAACCGTGCGGGTCGATGATCGCCAGCCGCCGGTGGCCGAGGGCGATGCGGTACGCGCCGTCGCCGGTCGCGAACTGGCGCGCGCCTTCGCCGTCGGGGCCGCGATGCGCGAGCGCCGCCAGCATCGGCGCCAGCGCTTCGCCCGGCGGCGCGTGCGCCGCGTGCGCGACCCAGCCGGCGATGCCGCACATGGCTACCAACTCCCCTCTGCCCGTGCGAGCGAGCGGTCAGGGGTAGCGGGAAACTGCGCCGTCACACGTCCGCCGCGCGCCGCAGGCGCTTGCCCACGCACAGCTCCGCGTACAGCCGGCCGAAGGACGTGGCCAAGCGCGGCACCGAATACGCGCTGATCACGCGCGCGCGCGCCGCCGCGCCCATGCGCTCGACCAGTTTGCGGTCCGCGGCAAGCCGCGCGATGGCGCGCGCGACCGCCCGCGCATCGCGCGGTGCGATCAACAGGCCATGCACGCCGTCGGTGACGACGTCCGGAATCGCACCCACCGGCGTGGCGATCACGGGCAGGCCGGCCGCCATGCCCTCCAGCAGCGCCACGGGCAGTCCTTCGCTGTAGCTCGGCAACACGGCCACGTCGGCCGCGGCCAGCAGCGCGAGTTTGCGTTCGCCGCGAACCGGTCCGACGAAGACAGCGTCGCCGCCCAGACCGCACTCCGCGGCGAGCCGGCGCAGCCGTCGCTCCTCCGGACCGCTGCCGGCGATGGCCAGCCGCGCCCGCGCGCCCTGCGCACGGGCAAGCTTCAATCCCTGCAGCAGCTCGTCGAGCCCCTTGCCGCGCGCGAGCCGACCGACGTACGCGAGACGCAGCGCGGACCCCGGCTCGGACCCTCGGCGCGCCTGTACGGTGAAACGCGCGCCGTCAATGGCGTTGGGAATCGAAACGACGTACCGGTCGGGAACGAACTCGCGGTATGCATCGAGTTCGCTGCGGGCGAGCACGACCACCGCGTCGGCGAGCCGCAGCGCCCCGCGCACGAGCGCGGCGAGCCACGCGCGACCGCGGCAGAACTCACGCGGCAGTGCGCCGCCGTGCACCTGGAGCACGACGCGCACGCCGCAGGCCCGCGCGGCCAGCAAATAGACGGCGTCGCGCCAGAATGCGCGCCGATTCAGCGATGTGTTCAGATGAACGATCGCCGCGCCACGCACGGCGATCGCCAGCGCCAATGCGAACGGGCTCGCCAGCAGGCGCAGCATCCGGCCGGCCGCGCCCTCGTTGCGGCCTTCGGAGCCGACCTGGAAGTGCAGGAGCGCGAACTCCTCCGCGAGCGGCGACGCCAGCAACGTGTCGACGTGCGCGCTGACGCCGCTCAGCGCGGCACGATGCGGGCCGAGCACCAGCACGACGGGTTTACCGAGCGAAGCGGGCATCGGGCTACAGGCGCCAGACGTTGATTCCGGCGCGGCGGAACGGTTCTGGATCGAGTGCGCTCGCCACATCGATCAAGCAGCCGCGGCGCGCGATCTTCTGCAGGCAGGTCGCCGCCGGCAGGTCGACGAAGCGACGGTGCGCCACCGCCAGGATCAGCGCGTCGGCGCGCGGCAGCTCGTCCCATGCGTGCAGATTCAGACCGCAACGGCCGAGCGCGTCGGCCGGATCGACCAGCGGGTCGTGAACGAAGCAGCGCGCGCCGAAGCCCTGCAGCTCGCGAACGAGCTCGGCGACCTTCGAGCGGCGCACGTCGGCGCAGTTCTCCTTGTACGCGAGGCCGAGCACGTTGACGCGCGCGCCGTCCACACCGCGGCCCGACTGCACGAGCAGCCGCGCGATCTGGGCGGCGACGTAGGCCGGCATCGCGTCGTTGATGCCGCGGCCGGCGAGGGTCAGCGCCGGCTGCCAGCCGGCGCGTTGCGCTGCATGCGCGAGGCAGTACGGTGCAACGCCCAAGGCATGCCCGCCCGGCAGCCCCGGACGAAAACGTACGAAGTCCGATTTCGCTTCCGCCGCATGCAGCACCTCGGCGGTGTCGAGCCCGAGCGGGCCGAACATGATCGCCAGTTCGTTGACGAGCGCGATGTTCAGATCGCGCTGCACGCTGCCGACCAGCGCGGCGGCCTCGGCGGCGCGGATCGACGACAAGCGGTGTACACCGGCGGGCACGACGGCGGCGAACAGCGCCGCGACCCGCTCCAGCGTGGTGGCATCGTCGGCGGCAACCAGACGCGGCGTCGCGCCCAAACTGCGCTCGTCCGCGACCGACTGCCGCGGCGAATACGCGACATGAAAGCCGCGCCGCCAACGCCTGCCCGAAGCCTGCTCGAGGATCGGCACGCATGCTTCCTCGGTCGCGCCGGGATAGACGGTCGACGCGTAGATCACGACGGCGCCGGGCTTCAGATGCCGACCGACCGTGCGGCTCGCCGCTTCGAGCGACGCCAGATCGGGGCGCCGCGCATCGACGGACGCGGGCACGGCGACGAGCACGAAGTCGGCGCGCGCCAGTTGCGCCGGATCCTGCGTGATCCACAAGTGGCGCGCCCGTCCGAGCGCGTGCGCGGGGACCGCACCGCTGGCGTCGATTCGGCGCATCAGCGCTTCGACGCGCGCCGGTGAAGTGTCATAGCCGATCGTCTGCCGGCGCGCGCCAAACTCGACCGCAGCCGGCAGACCGGCGCGACCCAAGCCGACGACCGCGACGGTGCCGGCGCGCAGGCCGTCGCCGCCGGCTTCGTCCATCGTCGCCGCAGCCTCGGTTTGCTCGATGACCTGCGCCATGCCGCACGTCCAACGTCAACGTATTACGAACACGAGACGATCCTAGTGAGCGAGGATGAAGCGGCCGCGCACCCGGCACAGGCCGATCGAACTACGGCTCGGGCGGTGTTCCGTGCGGATCGGGCCGGCGGCACCCGCACCCATGGGCGAACCGGAAACCGCGCGGCCGTTCAAAGCAATCGAACTGCCGCATCGTCGAGTAACCTCGACCAATACCGCCACCCTCCGCGTCGACCGTGTCTCGCACCGCCGCTTCCCTGGGTCTACGCAGAACGATCGTCGGCACTCGCGGGCGGTTCCTCACCGCGATGCTGCCGGACGCCGCGTTCGCTCTGCTCGTCGCTGGCGCATTCGTGGCGAGCGCGGCCCACGCCGCCGAAGCCGACTTCGGTTCGTGCCTGCGGCAGTTGCGCGCGGAGGCGGTCCGACAGGGTGTGCCGCCTGCGGTGTTCGATCGGTACACGAAGGCGGTTCGATACGACCCGAAGCGCGCGCTGCCCGACGCCGCGCAACCCGAATTCACTTGGCCGATGCGGGAGTACCTCGGCGCGCTGGTCGACGAGCAGCGCATCGACGACGGCCGCCGGCTCATGCAGAAGCAGGCGGCGGCGCTCGCGACGATTGAAAGGCGCTTCGGCGTCGATGCGGCCACCGTGGTCGCCATCTTCGGCGTCGAAACCGACTTCGGCGCGCACAAGCCCAAGTACCCGGTGGTCGAAACCTTCGTCAACCGCGCCTGCGGCTTTCCGAAGGCGCGCCCGGCGTTCAAGCGGGAGCAGCGAGCGCACCTGTTTCAGGCGCTCAGGATGCTCCAGGCCGGCGAAGTGCGAGAGGCCGAGTTCCTGGGCTCGCGTGCCGGCGCGTTCGGCATGACGCAATTCATGCCCGTCACCTATGCGAAGGACAAAGCCGACGTCGACGGCGACGGCCGCGCCGACATCGTCAACAGCGTGCCCGACGCGCTCGGCTCCTCGGCGCGCTTCCTGCTCCGCAATGGCTGGACGCGCGGTCTGCCGTGGGCGATCGCGGTCGAGCTCCCGTCCGGTTTCGACACGCGGCTCGCTGCGTCCGGCGCCGAACATGCATCGGCGCGCAAGGCGAAGACGATCGCGCAATGGCGCAAGTTCGGCGTGAGAATCGTCGACGAGCGCGTGAACGATCGTGGCCGACCGCGCTTCCCGGCGCTGACCGATGCCGCATCCGCGACGCTGCTGCTGCCCGACGGACCGCACGGAGCGGCGTTTCTCGTCACGCGCAACTTCGTCGCCTTCCGACGCTATAACGATTCCGACGCGTACGCGTTCGCGGTCGGCCTGCTGGCCGACGCATTGCGCGGCGAACCGCGGACGATCGCCTGGGCATCGGGCGATGCGGGTCTGTCGCGCAGGCAACTCGCCGAGTTGCAGGCGTTGCTGATCAGGCGCGGCCACACAGGCGTGACCGCCGACGGCGTTCCCGGGCCGCTGACCCGCGAAGCGGTGCGCGCGGAGCAGAAGCGGCTCGGCTGGCCGCAGACAGGACACATTGGCAGCAGGTTGCTCGAAGCCCTGCGCGCTTCGACGCCGTAGACGCGCACGGCATCGAGTCCGATGCCGTGCGCGCGACAGGCAAGCTTCAGTCGTCGTCCTCGCCGGCCCTGGCCCGCGGCGGCGGCGGAAGCGGGCCCAGGATCTTCTCGATCGCCAGCGCGATGGCGATCAGCTCGCGATCGCTGTCCGCGGGCCCGTCCAGCTCCAGCCCCAGCGGCAGCCCGCCTTTCGTCAGCGCCATCGGCAGGGAGAGACCCGGCACCCCCGCGTTGCTGCCCGGATCCGTGTTACGGATGTAGGTCAGCAGCGTCGGCACTTGGGCGCCATTGAGGTCGACGAATTCGTCGGAGCCGACCACGGGCGAGGCCGGCAGCGGTGTCGTGGGGAACACGAGCGCGTCGACCGCGTTGTGCTTGAACGTATCGGCGTAGAGCTGCTGCAGCTGCGGGCGAAAGACGTTGATCGCGTCCCGGTAAACGGCCTCGGGAATCGCGCCCGGCGATCCCGGCAGCACGGCATTCTGGTAGACGGCCTTTACGTCCAGGCTCGCCACCTGCGCAACGAGTTCACCGAGCGTGACGCCGATCCCATAGTCGGTCAGGTACGCGGTCATGTCGCGGCTCGCCTCGAACAGCGCGACCGGGAAACCGATCTTCGCGTTCAGCTCCGCCAGACCGGGCATCTGCACCTGCACCAGCGCCACCCCGGCGCGGCGCAGCCTGTCGAGCGCCCGATCGGTCAGCACGCGCGTCTCGGCGTCGAGGTCTTGGAACAGCGCCGGCACCATGCCGAGCCGGATCGACTGCGGCGCGCGTGCGCGCACCGGCCGCCAGTCGCGCGTGATCACGCTGTCGAGCAGCAGCAGGTCGGCCACCGTACGCGCCATCGGGCCGGCCGTGTCGCGCGTCGAAGCGAGCGGCGTGATGCCGACCTGCGGGTAACGCTTGACGGTGGGCCGCAGGCCGGCGATACCGTTGAGCGCCGCGGGGATGCGCACCGATCCGCCGGTGTCGGTGCCGAGTCCGCCCGGCGCCAGGCGCGCGGCGATCGCGCTGCCGGTGCCGCCGCTGGAACCGCCGGCGAACCTCGTCCTGTCGTACGGCGTGCGTACCGCACCGAAGGCGGCGTTGTTGCTGGTGATGCCGAACGCCAGTTCGTGCATGTTGGTCTTGCCGAGCACGATCGCGCCGCCGTCCAGCAAGGCCTGCACGACCGGCGCGTTGTCGCGCGGCACGAAGTTGCGCAGGCCCGGCGTGCCTGCGGTGTTCGGCAGGCCGGCCACATGGATGTTGTCCGGCACGCCGTGCAGCGGCCCGAGCTCGCGCGGATCGCAGCGCTGACGCTGCTGGTCGGCGCGGCGCGCGGCCGCGAGCGCGCCGGCTTCGTCGACCGTGATGAAAGCGTTCAGGTCGCGCTTGGCGCGAATGGCGTTTAGTAACGCGCGTGTGAGCCGAGTGCTCGTGATCTCGCCGTCGCGGATCAGCCGCGCCGCCTGCGTCACGGTCAGGCGCGTGAGTTCGCGATCGTCGAGATCCCTGGCCGACACGGCTGCAAGACTCGGGAGCGAAGCGGCGATCGCCGTCGCCGCAAGACGGACAACGAAACGCATGATGGTCTCCTCCGAACAACGCGTGAATCGCGCACGGCCGGTTGCACATCGTCCAGTGCCGCGCGCGAACACGCTACGCCGAGGGCGTTGCCGTTCAATAGTCCGACCGGTCCATCGGCGCCCATACCGGGCGGCGTACAGCGCGACTACAAGGCGCAGTTGATGTCGATCGGCACTGCCCGATGAGCGCGATACGCGAGCCCTTGGCGCCGCCGGCACTCGAGCCGGTGCCGGCGGCGCTCGCAGAGGACGTGCGGCCGCGGCGCATGCCATACCCGTACCGGGCGATGCTCGCGATCTGCAGCGACCTGGACGAAACGCCGGACCGCCACGTCTATCGCGAGATCATGCGGTTCCTGAACACGACCGAGCGCACGGCGATGGGCGAAGGCGTGGGTCTGGAAGTGGGCAATACGATCTACTTCGACATGCCGCCGGATCAGTTCGCCTACTGGAACACCGACGACGCGGGGCGCGCGATGGTTCGTGACCTGATCCGCTCGGGCCACATCGACTGTCTGCATTCCTACGGCGAGCTCGCGACCACGCGCGCGCATGCGCAGCGCGCGCTCGACGAACTGGCGCGCCACGACTGCGCGCTCGAAGTCTGGCTCGATCACGGCACCGCGCCGACCAACTTCGGCGCCGACATCATGCGTGGCAGCGGCGACCTGACGGGTTCGCCCGCGTATCACGCCGATCTGACCTGCGAGTTCGGCGTGAAATACGTCTGGCGCGGGCGCGTGACGAGCGTGATCGGCCAGGACATACCGCGACGGCTGCACGGCATCTTCACGCCGGCGCATCCGCTGGCGAGCGCGCGCACGCTCGCCAAGGAGTTCGCCAAGGGCGCGCTGGTCCGATGGGGACGGAAGAACTACGCGATGCACGCGAGCAACGCGCTGCTGCGACCAGTGGCGCTGCGCAGCGGACACGCCGTGTGGGAGTTCATCCGCTGCAACCCGCATTGGGGCGGAGTGAGTTGCGGGGAAACCGCCGCCGGTCTGCCGCAGGCGCTGCGCGCCGACGTGCTCGACCGGCTCGCGCAGCGCGAAGGATGCATGATCCTGTACACGCACCTCGGCAAGGCGCAGCGCGCCGAACAGCCGCTCGACGCGCCAGCGCGCGCCGCGCTGCATCGGCTGGCGGCGCACCAAGACGCCGGTCTGATCCTCGTGACGACGACGCGGCGGCTGCTCGGCTACACGCGCGCGTTGCGCAGCCTCGTGTGGTCGGTGCGCGGCCGCTGCGGCGGCACGCTATTGATCGAGGTGCGCAGCGCTGCCTCGCCCGCGGATCTCGCGGGCCTGACCTTCTACGTTCCGCGCGACACGGCGGTGCGCATGCGCATCAACGGGCGCGATGCCGGTGTGGTGACGCGCAACGGTCCCGATCACACCGGACGCTGCAGCGTGTCGCTGCCCTGGCGCCGGCTGGAGTACCCGCCGCTCGCGCGCTGAGCCCGCGCCCCGGCGCGCGCGCGACGCACGGCAAGCGCCGGCAGCGCGAGCGTGGCGCGCAACCAGGGCAGTGGGTCGCGCGCATCGAACCACGCGAAGACGCGCGCCCGCGCGATCGATCGCAGCCAGCCGAGCAGCCCTTCGCAGCGCGCGGCGCGCGACGACACGAACCAGCCGGCGTCGAGCTTTGCGCTCAGCCAGTGCGCGCCGTCGCGCTGGCGCGCCGGCGGCGTCGCGGCGCCGTCGGCGAGGTCGAACCACGCGAGTTGCGGCAGGTTCACGCCCGCCGCCGCGAACAGCGCGCTGTACCACGGCAGGCGCGGATTCATCTCGATGAAGTAGTAGCGGCCGTCGCGCGCGCAGTATTTGAACTCGAGCGATGCCAGCCCGCGATAGCCGAGGAAGTGCAACAACTGCAGCGCCAGCGCGACGACCGTTTCGTTGTACTCGCTGCGGCCGAAGCACATGACGCCGAAGCCGGGCCGGTACTGGTGCAGCTTGCGCGTGCAGAACACGGCGCGCGGCGCGCCGCCCGCTCCGATCAGCGCCGTGCACTGGAACACCTGGTCGTCGCCGCCTTCGATCACCTGCTGGCAGATGCTGGCGCCCAGCGTCTGCGGATGGGCGCGAAAGAAGCCGGCCAGCTCGGCGCGCGTGCGCGCGAGGAAGTTCTTCAGCCGCGGCGGAAACGGCGCATCGAAGCGGCACGGCTTGATCAGGCAAGGGTAGTCAATCTCGCGCGCCAGCGCGAGCGGGTCGTCGTCCGCGCGCGTGATGCGCGTGTACGGCGCGGGCACGCCGGCTCGCGCGCAGGCAGCGCCGATCGTCGCCTTGTCGACGATCGCCTCGAGCATCCGCGCACTGACCCAGTGGAAGCGGAAGTGCGGCGCCAGCTCGGTCGCCTGCCGCGCCAGCAGCAGCGCGTAGCGGTCGGAAGTCGCGAACAGGACGGGTGCCGTGGCGAGGCGGGCGCGTCGCGCGACGAGGATACGCACAAGCGCCGCGTCGTCTGCGCGCGGCGGCAGGCGGTACGCCTCGCACAGCCGCGACAGCCGGCCGTATTCGTCCGCTTCGCTGTGGAACGCAAACACGCGGATGCCGGCGCGGGCGAGGCTGCGCACGATGCCGTAGCCGTTCTCGCTCAAGCCGAGCACGAACGCGGCCGGTGCGCGCACTTCGATCTGCATCACTTGCGGGCCACGAACACGACCACCGACGGGCCGATCAACGGCAGGCTGCGATCGGCACGCGTGTGCAGCACTTCCTCGACGGTGAAACCGCTGCATGCGAGCCAGGCCTGGGCCCCTGCTGTCGTGTAGCGGTTCTGGATCGGCTGCTGCGGAACGTCGGCGCGATGCCAGGGCAGCCGGCTGCGCAGGCGCGGCGCGAGCCAGCGCGCGAGCGCGAGCGGGCGCAAGCGCGGAAAGACGAACTGCGCGCCGATCCAGCCAAGCCGCTCGCGCGGCGTCAGAGCAACGTGCGTGAGGCCGACGTAAAGGCCGCCGGGCGCCAGCACCCGGCGGATCTCGGCGAGCGCCTCGCCGATATCGAGAAAGTGTTCCATCACGCCGACGCTGGCGACGAGGTCGAAACTGTCGGCGGCGAACGGCAGCCGCTCGGCCAGCGCGAGGCTGAAGTGAGCGTCGGCGCGCTTGCGTGCCCGGCGGATCGCAGCGACCGACAGGTCGGTCGCGAAACGCACGCCTTCGCGCCGCGTGGCGAGCACGAAGCCTTCGCCGCAGCCGATTTCCAGCATTCGTGCTGCGGCGAAGCGGTCGAGCAGCTCGCCGAACCAGGCGATGAACTCGGGCGTGCGGCCCTGGTTCTCCCATGCCTGCGAGCGCTCGGTGTAGATCGTGTCGTAGGCGCTGGCGATCGCCGCCGCGTGCTCGAAGCGGGGGTTGCGGCTCACCAGCCGCGGCACGCCGTCGCTGCACGGAAATTCATGGCCGCAAACGGCGCAGCGCCAGTGCGTGAGCGGCTTCTTGCAGTCGGGACAGACGTAGGGCGCAGACACGATCTGCGCCTGCATGGCGGGCGCGTTCATGGCTTACGTGCTCCTGCCAGCAGCGGCGCGGCCGCATCCTTGCGCCGCGCGCACAGTTCCGCCAACAGTGCCGCATAACGATCGACCATCGTCTTCTCCGAAAAGCGCGCCTCGACCCAAGCGCGCGCGGCTTCACCCATCCGCGCGGCGAGCGCGCGGTCCGCCAGCGTCGCCAGGTGTGCGACGAGGGCCTGCGTGTCGCCGGGCGGGAACAGGAAGCCGTTGTGCCCCGGGCAGATCATCTCTGCGGCACCGCCCAGGTCGGCGTGTACCACCGGCTTGCCCATCGCCATCGCTTCGAGCGCCGCCAGCGAGAACGTCTCGATCGCGACACTGCACAGGACCATCGCATCGCACGCCGCGACGTACGGGCGGACGTCCCGTTGCGCGCCGGCGATGCGCACGTCGCCGTCGAGCCGGAGCGCTCGCACGCGCGCTTCGATCGCATCGCGCGTCTCGCCGTCGCCGATCAGCAGTGCCCGCGCGCGGATCCCTGCGGCGCGCAACAGCGCGAGCGCGTCGACCAGTTGCACGTGGTTTTTTTCCGGGCGCAGCCACGCCGACACGCCAAGCACGTAGTCCGTGTCGGAAAACCCGAGGGCCCGGCGCACGGCGGCGCGTAGGTCGGGGTTGCAGCGCGCGAAGCGGTGTGTGTCGATGCCGTTGTGGATCACCTCGTTGCGGCGCGCGCACACGCCGCGCAGCAGGCAGTAGCGCTTCTGCTTGTGCGCGACGAAGACCGCGCAATCGGCGCTCCACAGAAGCGGCCGATAGGCAAGCATCTGCAGCCGCGCCTTCATTCCCAGCAGCTTGGTCGAGTGGTAGGTGACGACCAGTGGGACGCGCTGCCGCGCTCGGCGCAGCGCCAGCCGCGCGTACAGCAGCGGATAGGGATTGGCGGCGACGACCGCGGCGGGAGGCAATCGGGCGATGTGCGCGGCGAAGTCCGCCGCCGCGCGCAGGTCGAGGAAACGGGCAGCCCGCAGGCAGCGCACGGTGCCTCGCTCGCCCAGGCGCAGGGCCTCCGGCTCGCAGCCGCCGTCCTTGACGTACACGGCATGACATTCGTGGCCGCGCTCGGTCAGGCCGTTCATCAGCGCGATCGCGTGCTGTTCGGCGCCGCCGTTGGGCAGCGAACTGGTGACGAACGTCAGCCGCAGCACGACTCAACCCCTGCGCCCGGAGCCGCGCAACGCGTCGACCAGGAGCGGCAGCCATAAGCGGCCCACGCCCAGCGCCGCAGCGAGCGCGTAGTACGCCGCTGCCAGCAGCGTTGCGCCCGCGGCGACGCGCAACAGCGGCCGCGCGTCGCCGAACCAGAACTCGACTGCGCTCCACGCCAGCGCAGCGGCGCAGACCGCGCACAGCAGCAGCAGCCCGAGCAGGCGCCAGTCCTGCAGCCGGCGCAGCGGCATGCCCGTGAGCCGCGCGATCTTGCGCAGCGTGAGCAGGCGGTCGACATACATGCCGATCACGCTGCCGGCGGCCGCGCCGACGATGCCGTAGCGCAGCGCGCCGTACCCGCTCACCACGACGCCAAGCGCAAGAAGCGCTGCGTTGAGGCGTGCCACGAACAGCCCCTGGCGCAGCACCAGCGTGACGGTCGCGGTTTCGACGACCAGCGCCACGAGCCCGACGGCGAACGCGCGCAGCACCGGCGCCGCCTCGAGATAGGCGGCCGTATACACGGCAGTGATCAGGTCGGGAGCGAACGCGAACACGAACGCGAGCAGTGGCAGAACGACGCTGGCCACCAAGGTGTTGGCGCCGCTGTTCAATGCGAGCATGCCGGCGATGTCGCCGCTCGCCTGCAGCCGGCTCATGCTCGGCAGAAACGCCTGGTTGACCGAACGCCTGCAGATCGTCAGCAGCGACGCCAGAACGGCGGCGATCGAAAACGACGCGAAGCTGGCGAGCGACAGCAGCGCGGCGGCGATCCACTGATCGGCCTGCACCCGCAACTCGTAGAGCGCGCCGGAAGCGCCGAATGGCGCTGCGTACCGCATCTGGTCGGAAAGCGGCCCCCACCGCAGCAGCGGCATGCCGAGCCCGTGATAGCGCACCACGTAGTACGCGAGCAGCAGCAGCTTGCAGGCGGCGAACGCGAGCAGCACCAGCAGCAACGGTTCCAGCGCGCCGGTGACGATCGCGGTCGCGCCGAGCGCCACGGCGCGCAGCGTGGCCAGGCCGATCAGCGCGCGCGCCTGCCAAGCGACGCGCTCGTCCACCGCCGGCAGCAGATCGAGCAGCGACGCGACCGTCCACAACAGCACGAACGCCGGCACCACGAAACCGTACGCGTCGAGCGCGCGTACCTTCTCCGGCAGCCATGGATTCCACGGGCTGACGGCCCAGGCGGCGACGAGCCCCGCCGCCGCGAGAAACAGGATCGTCTGACTGACGTACAGGCGCCGGTTCGACCCCTCGGCACGCGGCAGGAAGTAGTAGAGGCTGCCCGGCATCTGCAGCGGCGCGAACGCCATCACGGTGCCCACCGTCAGCCACAGCAGCCGGTAGTGGCCGAAGTCGGCCGTCGACAGGCAGCGCACCAGCACGATCGGCAGCAGGAACTGCACCGCGTAGTCGAAGAAATACGCCGTGCCCAGCGACAGCGCGCGCCGGCGCAGCCCCTGCGCGCTCGACACGGCGGCGAGCGATCCCATCGGTCACCCCTGCCCTTGCGCCTGCGCGCGGCGCCGCGACTGCCCGTACATCATGCCGATCGCCAGCCACAGGAAGGATTGCTCGGGCTTGGGCAGCAGGCTGCTGTCGGCGATGGCGGTGATCAGGAAGCCGAGCAGTCCGACCGCGGCGCCCTCGTAAAAGCCGCGCAGCGCCGGCGGCAGCGAAGCGTCGTTGTACAGCGCGCGCAGGCCGCGCCACACATGCGCGAAATACGCGAGCAGCGCAGCCAGGCCCACGATGCCCATGTCGAGCAGCGCCTGCAGATACGCGTTGTGCGGATGGGTCGTGCCGAGCACGGTGGTGCCACCGCCGCGACGCATCGCGTCCGACCACAGGATCGAACCGATGCCGTTGCCGACGACCGGGTTGCGCAGCACCTCGGGCAGCAGCGGTAGCCATAGCCCCTCGATGCGGCCGGCGCTGACCGCGTCCGCGCCACGGTCGAAGCCATAGCCGATGCGCTCGAACACGGCCTCCGGCAGCAGCAGCGCGCCGGCGGCCAGCAGCAGGAAAAACACCACGCGGCGCGCGCTCGGCCGCCACAGCAGGAACAGCACGTTGACCAGCGCCAGGCCGACAAACGCACTGCGCGAGAAGGTCAGCACCAGCGCCACGACCACCATGGCCATCGACGCCAGCAGCAGCACGCGCAGCCCGAAGTGGCGCGACCCGGCCCGCATGAACAGCAGCATCGCGTACGCCACCGCGTACAGCCGCCCCAGCTCGTTGGCATGCATGCCGAGCGGCGAAAGGAACTGGCGCGACGTGCTGGCCGCCAGTTCCTCCAGCGCGGCGCCGCGCATGGCGACGAACACGATCGCCATCGCGCTCATCACCCAGATCGAGAGCACGATCGGCGCGAAGAAGCGCTCTGGCCGCTCGGAGCGCGCCACCGCGGCCGCCACCAGCAGCGCGTACAGCACCATCAGCAGCGGCTTGGCGACCAGGTCGCGCAGATACCCGGCGCCGTTGTCGAAGTGCAGCATGTCGTACATGTAGAAGGCCGGCACGATCGCGTCGACGTGGCGCACGCCGATCGCGCCTGCCACGAGCATCGGCGCGATGTAGAGCGCCGCCAGCGGCGCCGGCACGAAGCGCTGCCAGCCGCCGGCAGTGAGCGCGTGCAGCAGCCACGCGCCGAAGGTGGCGACCAGCAGCAGGTTGAACGGGTTCAGGCCCTTGACGCCGAGAATCTCGTGTGGAAAGACCGCGCCGCCCGACACCGGCATCAGCACGATCAGCAGCACGACGCCGATGCGGAAGTCATACAGGATGAACGCGCAGCCGATCAGCGACACGCACAGGTACAGCGCGTTGAAGTCGGCGAGCGCGATCGCGCCGCCCATGCCCGCCGCCGCGACGAGGGCCAGCGCAGACCAGTGCCAGCGGTATTCGCTGGAGGGCGACAGCCGGTCAGCGATCATCGCGCCGGCTCGCACTCAGAACGCGTTGAACACGGCGCCGACTGCCCGCGCGCCGGTGTCGGCCAGTTCGCGCACGGACGCCTGCGCCTCGGCGAGCCGCGTGTGCTCCTTGCGCGCGACGACGAGCGCGCTACGCGCGCGAAACGCGATGCTGCGCGCGTCGGCGAACGGCTTCATCGGCGGCGTATCGAGCAGGATCACGTCGTACCCGGCCTGCACTTCGCGCAGCAGCTCCGCCAGCGCCTCGCGCGACACCAGTTCCTGCGGATTGGGTGGCCGCGCCCCGGCCGGCAGCAGCGCCAGCGAGCCGAACGCCGGCACCGGCACGATGGCGGAAAGGTCGGCGCGACCGCTGAGCACCGCCGACAAGCCGAGCCGGTCGGGCACGGCGAAGATGCGGTGCTGGCGCGGCGCGCGCAGATCGGCATCGATCAGCAGCGTGCGCTCGCCGAGTTGCGCGAACGCCACCGCCAGGTTGGCCGCAATGTAGCTGCGTCCCTCGCGCGGTCCGGGGCTGACGATCGCCAGCAGCCGGTGCCGCGAACCGGTATTGCACCAACCGATCTGCAGCTGCGTGCGTAGCGCGCGCATCTGCTCGGCGCACGGGTGGAACGGTTCGTAGGCAACCACCAGTTCGCGGCTGATGGTGTCGTTGTCGGGCAGCAGGTGCGGCAGTTCGTACTGCCTGGCGATCGCGCGCCGCAGGTCGTCGGCAGTGATCAACTGCAGCCGCACGGCCGCCTCGCCGAAGCGCAGGCCCTCGGCCTGCTGCAGCTTCAGCACGCGCTCGACCTCGTTCGGGTCGAGCTTGCCTTCGTCGATCAGGATCGCGCCGATGCGGCGATCCGCGCCGGGCAGCACGCGCCCCTCGAGCGCCAGCGACAGCACGTTGTCGGCCGCGTTCATGTCTCGGCTCACCCAGGGCTGGGCAGGACGCGCGCGGCGCGCTGCGGCCCGGATAGCGCCGGCCGCGCCGATGGGTTCCAGGTGCCGAGCACGCCGAGCAGCGGCACGTCGAGCACCTCGCGCAGGTCGGTGAACGAACGCACGCGCCGGTCCGACAGCTCGAGCAGGATCACGATGCCGATGCCCAGCGCGACCCCGGCGACCGCGGCCAGCGCCACGTTCAGCGTCACGTTGGGGCGGTGCGGCTTGCGCGGCACGGCAGCCGCGTTCAGCAACGCGGCGTTGGCTTGGTTGGCACGCGACTCGACTTGGCTCACGACAAAGCGCTGCAGCGCCGCGTCGTAGGTCTTCTGTGCGGTCTCGACGTCACGTGCCAGCACCGCCAGACCGTCGCGGCTTTCCTTCAGCGCCAGCACCCGCGCGCGCTGCGCTGCCAGCGCCGCGCGCAACTCGGCTTCGTGCGCGCGCGCCCGGCGCGTGCTCGCCTCGAGGCCGTCGACGACTTTGCGCATCTCGGCGGCGAGCTGCGCACGGCGCCCGCGCGTCTCGGCGAGCTGACTCTGGTAGGTCGGATGCTGTTCGCCGTAGCGCGCGGCCAGCTCCTGCAGCCTCGCTTCGCCCTGCGCCAGGTCGGCTGCCAGCCGTTGGATGTGCGGGTGCGCCTGCACGTCGGGAACGCGGTCGGCGGCACCGCCACGCGCCAGCAGCGTGCGCGCCTGGCGTTCGCTCGCCTCGGCTCCGATGGTCTGGTCTTGCGCGCGCACGACTTGCGTCGACAACTCGCCGAGCCGCGCGAACTCGGCGTCGAGCCGCTCGTCGGCGGCGACGATGCCGTGCCGCTGGTGGTATTCGGTGAGCTTCGCCTGCGCGCGCTCCAGGTTGGTCCGCAGGCTCTTCAACTGCTCGTCGAACCAGCTCGCGGCCTCGCGCATCGGTGCCACCCGCAGCTCGAGCACGGTGTCGAGGTACGCCTTGGCGAAACCGTTGGCGATACTCGCAGCCACCACGGGATCCGTGAACGAGAAGCTGACGTCGATCACGTTGCTCTGCGAGGTTCCGACCTTCAGCCCCTTGGGCAGCGCTTCGACCAGCCAGTCCGCGACCGAACCCCGGGCCGACTTGCTCCTCGCGAAGTGCTCCCTGGCCCAGTCGGTTTCAGCGAGCTTCAGATCGTCGATCACCTTGCGCACGACCTTCTCGCTGGTCAGGATGTCGACCTGCGTCTGGATGTAGGCAGCGCGCTCGCGCTGCGGCGTAAACGGATTGCTGAGCGACTGCTCCTCGCGCGTATCGACGACGAGCGTCGCGATGGCGCGATACGTCTTCGGCAGCAGCAAGCTCACGACGGCCGCGGCCGCGACCGTGCCGACGAGCAGCACGGCGAAGATCAGCCAGCGTGCGCGCAGCGCCGCCAGCAGCAACGCCGGGGTCACCGCGCCTCCCTTCGCGGGTCAGAACAGGCTTTCGCGTACATAAAGCACGTCGTTGGGTTCGACAGGGTCGGCAAGCTTCGCGTCGAGCGTGTGCAGGGTGCCGTCGGCAGCGCGGCGATGGATCTTCAGCCCGCGCACGGTCCCGCGCGGCGTCAGGCCGCCGCCGAGCGACAGCGCGCTCATCACCGACATCCCGGATTCGACGCGATACGCGCCGGCGCGCTGGACCTCGCCGTAGATGTAGAACACCGGCGCCGGCGGGACATACACGGTGTCCCCGTTGTGCAGTTCGAGGTTGGCCGCCGGATCGCCACTGCGGTAGATCGCCGGCAGGTTCACTTCGAGGCGGCGCGGCCGGCCGTCGCGAGTGCCGATCACAATGACCATGTCGTCGCCGCCCTGCGTGACCCCGCCGGCGAGCGCGAGGATGTCGGTGATCCGCGCGCTTGTATCGTCAAGCGCATAACGACCAGGCCGTCCGACATGGCCGAGCACGGATACCTGCCGGCTGCGCACCTGCAGGACCAACACAGTGACGTGCGGATCCTTGATGAAGCGCCCCTGCCGCAGTCGTTCGGCGATTCTCGCGCCTGCTTCGACCGGCGTCTGGCCAGCGACGGCAACCTCGCCGAGCAGCGGGAAGGCGATCGTGCCCTGTTCCGAAATGCGCGTTTCGGTCGTCAGGTCGGGGTTCTGGAATACGGTGACGCGGATGGTGTCGCCGGCGCCCAGCGCTTCGCGCGCGTGAAGCGGGCCAGCGAGCGCCACGCACGACACAAGCGCCAGCGCCATCGCGAACCGCTTCGCCGTGCCGCCGCGGCCGATCGCGTCGACCGGCGTCACCCGTTGGCAATGTCCCTGTTGGCCCATCGCAGGTTCCCCGTTTGTCCCGCAGCGTTTCCGTTGCGCGCCCCGAGGGTGCGCCGCCAGTTGCCCCGTCAGCTTAGAAACGCGGCGTTGTGCCGCAGCGGTGCGCGCGTGATCCGACCGGACTATCAGTCGACCTGCCAGCTCGACCAGCGGCGCGCGATCGCAGCGATGACCAGCACGCCGGCAATCAGCATTGCCCAGCCCGTCGGCTCCGCGGTGGACGCCGGCGGCGGCAACGGACCCGTGCCCCTGTCCCGGTTCATCGCCCGCGCGTCGCCGAAGAGTTGCAGCGACGGCATGGGGCGCTCGTCGCGCATCGCGTTGCCGGCCCGCATCGCTCCGCTGTTCTGCGTGCCTTCGCCTCCGTGTGCGCGCGCGTGCGCGGCGTCCGCAGCAGGGCCGGATGGGGTCGCTTGCACACAGGCAAGCTCGGGCACCTCGGACACCAGCGCGAACGCAGGCGCAGCGAAGGCCAGCGCGACCAGGGACAGCTTCAGTCGATCGGCGAGTCGCATGCGAATTCCGTTCGAAGCGTTGATGCGGCCAGCCTAGCCCGCGCCGGGTGACGCCGCGTCGACGAAACGCGCGCCCGGAATGCGCAGAACGGACTAGTAGCGCGGGCGCGCCAACGAAACCGGGCGCGGCCACGCTTGCGCGGATGCGCCTGCGACGATCGCGCCTGAGCGAGGAGCAGACCGAAGCTCTGCTGCGCAGTTTCGTCGCGGGAACTGCCGCACGGCGTGCTGCGGAATCGGCCGCCGTCAACCGCCACACGGCGAGATTGTTCTACCACCGTCTGCGCCAGCTCATCGCGCGGCATCTGCCGCGCATCGGCGGCCGGAACGGAACGTTCCAGCCGGATACCGACGGCTTGCGCTGCGCCGATCCGCGCCGCATCCCGCTTTTCGGGGTGATCGATCGGGCCGGCCACATCTACACGGTGATGCTGCCGCGCGCGCCGCAATCCGCCGCGTCACGGCGTGCACCGCGCGTGCATCTCGATGCCGTCGTCTGCCGCTGGCGAGCGGGACGGCGCGCCACACTGCGGCTCATCCCGCTCCAGGCGGGGGACGCCGCGGGCGAAGGCGGCGAATCCGCAGCGGTGCGCGAATTCTGGTGTCGCGCGCAAAGGCATCTCGGACGATTCCGCGGCGTTCCGCAGCAGCACCTCGAGCTGTACGTGAAAGAGTGCGAGTGGCGCTTCAATTACGGCAGCGAACACCGCTTGCTGCAAACCCTGCGGCTATGGCTGAGCGCGGATCGGCTGGCTGGGTCGTGACGCTGGCATAGCTCGCGCGCGCACCGGCCCAGACCACTGCAACTGGCCTAGCACTTTGGCCGCACCGGACTAACCGGCGCGAGGGAGTTGCGCGTCACAACGCGCACGACAAGCGTCGGACAATTCGCCACACACACGCAGCGGCTCGATCGCGTGGGGCAGTGTCGGTGATCGGCGGTCCTGACCGACCGTCACTTCGCCCCGCCAAACGGTATCGGGCCTTTTCTTTCGTCTTCGTTTTTTAGGGGTAGTACCAATGGACCATCAGGAGTTCACCCCGACCGTGCGCGAGGCGCGCTGCGCCCGCCTGGCCGGATGCAGGAAAACACGCTTCGGCTCGGTGCGAGGCTGGCTAGCGACGGTCGCAGCGGTTGCGCTGCTCTCCGCCTGCGGCGGCGACCCCGACGGCGGAACGGTCGCCGGCGACGCACCCGACGTCACGGCCGACAAGCGCGTCGCGGCGACGGGCACGCCGTACGGCGGCTCGGTGCCGGCCGTGCCGGCCACGATCGAGGCGGAAAACTTCGATCGCGGCGGCGAGGGCGTGGGCTATCACGACACGACGAGTGGAAACGCGGGCGGCCAATATCGCACCGCCGAGAGCGTCGACATCTTCGCCTCGGATGACCCGGCCGGCGGCGGCTACGTCGTCAAGAACTTCGCCAGCGGCGAGTGGCTCGCCTACACGATCCAGGTGCCGACCAGCGGCAATTACGACATCGAGCTGCGCGCATCGACCAACCCCTCCTTCCCCAACACCGCGTATCGCGTCGAAGTCGACGGTGTGGACAAGACCGGCGCGGTCGTGCTGCCAACGACCAACACATCGGGCTGGAACAACTACCAGTGGGTCGGCAAGAAGACGATCCAGTTCGCGGCAGGTACGCGCGTGCTGAAGATTTTCGCCGACCAGCAGTACTTCAACCTGAACTCGATCCGCTTGAGCGCCGCGCCGGCGGCGCCTGCACCGGAGGCCACGCCCACCGGAGCCAAACCGCTGTTCAAGTCAGGTTTCGAGGGCAGCACTGCGCTCGGCTCGCTGCTCATGTACGGCAACGGCGCTTGGCAGGACATCGTCGGCACCGACACTCAGACGGGCTTCGCTTGGCCTCCGAAGATCTGGGGCGGCACGGGCAGCCGCATGCAATTGATCGCCGGCGACGCCCTGTCGCTGACCGCGTCGACCCTGACCGGCTACATGTACAACCAGTTGCAGACGGTCACCGGCCGCAGCGGTGCGTCGACACGCGCGCTGTACAGCCATATCCAGCACAGCATCGACGGTTCGCTGGTCAACTGGAACAGCACACAGAACGACTTCGTGATCTTCCCCGGCACGAACCAGGGCGATCTGTACGTCGGCTACTGGCTGAAGTTCCAGCCCGACCTGCTGCAGCGAATGACCGCGGGAAGCTGGGCGGGACGCGTCGTCAGCGACTGGAAGACCGCAGGCGACTACCGCATCATCTTCAATGTCTACGGCGACGGCGCCAACAAGCGGCTGTACTGGCACCTGCAAGGCGACAACGTCGCCAACGGCGGGCTGCCGAAGCAGATCTTCTGGCAGCTCACCAACACCACGATCCCGGTGCCGGTGGGCCGCTGGTTCCGCGTCGAGATGTTCGTCCATCGCAGCGGCGGCGCCGACGGCCGCGTGTGGGTCGCCGTCGACGGGCAAAAGCTGTTCGACCGCTACGGGCCGAACCTCGGCGTCAACGGCCTGTCGTGGAACCGCATCATGCCGTTCCTGAACTACTCCTCCGGCCAGCAACTGCCCGCCTACCAGTGGATCGACGACTTCGAACTGTGGGACGGGTTTCCGGCGCACGCTTCGGCACATTGAGCGGCGACGGAGTCGCTCCGAACGGATCATGCAGACACGCCCGAGTCAATCTGATTCTGACTTGAAGCAGGCGCCATGCTTGAATTCCTCATGGGCGGCTCCACTCGACAACGCAATGCGGCCTTCGCGCTCGCTTGCGCGGGCTTGGCGATCGCTCTGAGCGCGGCAGCGGCGCATGTCGTGGCGGGCGAGCGCAGCGAGCGGGACAGCGCAGCAGGGCAACGACTCGAGACGCCTCTCTCCGGCACAGCGAAGCTCCTCTTCAAGTCCGGCTTCGAAGGAGACATCGTCTTCGGTCCGCCGCTGCTGCAAGGCAAGAGCGCGTGGCAGGACATCTCCGGCGTCGACCGCGAAACCGGATTCGCGTGGCCGCCGAGGCTCTGGGGCGGCGCGGGGCGATTCCAGTTGATCGCGGGCGAACGCGAACGCCTCGAATCCGCCGCCGCGCTGCGCGAGTACATGTACAACGAGATCCAGACCGTCGCCGGCCGCGATGGCAAGCCGACGCGCGCGCTGTACAGCGCCGTGCTCAAGAGCGTGCGCGGCGCCCGCCGCAACACCGATGCGACGCAGAACGTCTTTCACCTGCTGCCGGGCCCGACCGAGCAAGGCGATCTGTACGCCTCCTACTGGCTGAAGCTGCAGCCCGACCTGCTCGAGCGCATGACGGCCGAGAAGTGGGCCGGGCGCGTGATCACCGACTGGAAGAGCGGCGGCGACTACCGGATCCTGCTCAGTGTGTTCGGCGACGGCGCCGGCAGACGGCTGTACTGGAACCTGAAAGCAGACAACGTCGCCAACGGCGGCCTGCGGCCGCAGATCTTCTGGGAGCTGACCAACACGAGCGTGCCGGTGCCGGTGGGCGAGTGGTTCCGCGTCGAGGTCTTCGTCCGCCGTAGCGGCGATGCCGACGGCCGCGTCTGGGTAGCGATCGACGGACGGACGCTGTTCGATCGCCGCGGACCGAACCTCGGCGTTTACAAGCTCCCGTGGAATCGGGTGATGGTCTTCCTCAACTACTCGACCAACCAGGAGCTGCCGGCTTATCAATGGGTCGACGACATCGAGCTGTGGGACGGGTTTCCGCCGCACGCTTCGGCGCATTGAACGGGCGCGCAGGTCGACGGCGATCATCGAGCGCGGGGGGCGTCATGGGCTGCTACGCCTGCTTGCGGATGGCGAGCGACAGTTCCGGCGTCAGCACCGCGCCGGTGGTCGCCTTCAGCAACTTCAGCGAGGCCCAGACGCTCCACTTGAGCCAGGCGTGACGGGAAGACAGCTTGCCGTACCACAGATCGATCCGGTCGCCGACGTGCTTCCTGGGTTCGAGCAACACGGGCGAGCCATCTTGGGCGAGGATCCTCAAGATCTCGCGGACCGTTCCGCCCCGAATACCCTCGCGCAGCAGCTTTTCCCAATCGTCGTCCGGCTTGGCGCGCGCCGAAAAGCGCCGCGCCACACGCAGCGCAAGACGGTCCGGCAGGTAGTTGATCAGCGGCAAGCCCGTCGTGTGCGTTTCGACGGGCGCCCAACGGTGCGGGGTCTGGTTCAGGAACAGAACTCCGCCCGGCTTCAGATGCCTCCAGATCAGCGGCAACAGCGCGCGCCGCTCCGCAGGGAGCAGGTGTTCGAACACGGCGCTGAAGAGCACGAAATCGAAGACGCCGAGGTTGCTCGGAAACGCATCGGGCGCAGGCGATCGCAGGAAGCGCACCTGGTGCGCGCCGAAATGCTCCGCTCGCAGGCGCGCGATCCGCAGCAGTTCGTCCTCGAGCTCGATGCCGACGATTTCACACGGTGGCAACAGGCGCGCAAGCACCATCGTAGACGCACCGGAACCGCATCCGAAGTCGAGAATCCGCCTGCCCGCGAAGTCCGCGGCATCGACGTAGCCGAGCACCTCGTGCCTGAGGAGGTGCTCGACATAGCGCGGATCCTCCTCGCGCATGATCTCGTCGCACACGTACAAGCCTTTGGCGGCGTGCATCTCGCGAATCAGCGCCAGTGGATACGACGTCTCCCAGATGCTACGTGCCAGAGGAATCCCCGGCTTCGGCTCGACACATATGCGGTGCCGCCCATCCGATAAGCGCGTCACACGCACGATGCCGTCGGCGCACGGCATGATCGCGGCAAGATCTGCATCCATTGAGTCAGCACCGCCATCCCCGAACGAGCCGCGCCGCTGCAACTCTGTCCATCCGAGCGTCGTCCCAAGCTTGTCGAGAACAGTACCGGCCAGCGACTTTCGGCCGCGCTACCGGGGGAACCCGGTCCAAATCTCCAGGTCATCGACCCATTGATATATCGGGTATGGACCCCCGCCATACACGGGGCCGATGATGATCCGGCTGATGGGCTTGTTGTTCACGCCGATGTTCGGTCCAAAGCGGTCGCAGATGACTTGATCATCGTCGGCCCAAATCCGATCTCGCCTGCGCATCGACGTAACTGTTCGGTCGTCGTCGGAGCCGTGACGGTCATTTCCACTTCCTCTTTCGAAGCGGCCATTGAAGTCGCCCGGTCGTGCAGCCGTGCGGTCGTGTGTGCACCGCACGCGTAGTCCGTTCGGCACGGATCCGAACGGCTCAGAGGCGCCGCGCCGATGCCTGCAATGCGTGCGGAGTCTGATTCGGCCGGCCTGCGGCCCGAGCGGAAGAGCTGACGGGGAGCGCCTCGCGCGCCGCGCCGCCTCATCGGAGGATTGGGAATGAAACGACGCATCGATTTCATCGCTTCGACCCGTGCGCTCGCCTTCGCGGCCTTCACCCTCCTCGTCGCCGGTTGCGGGGGCGGCGTCACGGGGCCCGCGGAAACCCCCCCGCACGCGGCGCGCGGCGATGCGAAGGTTGAGCCGGCGCTGCTTTCGCTCGCCCGCCTCGCGCCGGCCGACGCGGTGGTGACGTTCCATCGGCAGCCGCTCGCCGCCGATCTGGCCGCGATCCGCGCCACCGGCGTGTCGGCGCGGCCGTTCCGCGCGCTGCCGATGGTGGCCGTGCGCGGAACCGCCGCGCAAATCGACGCGCTGGCGCGCCTGCCGGGCGTGCGTTCGATCTATTCGAACCGCCGGCTCGCGTACTTGCTGAACGGCAGCGTGCCGTTCGTCGGCGCCGAACGCGTGTGGAGCGAACTGGGTGTCACCGGCCGCGGCGTAACGGTGGCGGTGCTCGACAGCGGCATCGACGCGACGCATGCCGATCTGCCGTTCGGATCGAAGGTCGTGCAGAACGTGAAGCTCGCGCCCGATCTGCTCGGCACCGGCACGGTGGCACTCGAGGGCGTGCCGAACACCGACACTTCGAGCGGGCACGGCACGCACGTGGCGGGCATCGTCGGCGGCACCGGCGCGGCACTCGGCGGCAAGTACCGGGGCGTGGCGCCGGGTGCGAGTCTGGTGGGCCTGGGCGCCGGCGAAACGCTGTTCATCTTCAGCGCGCTCGAAGGTTTCGACTGGATCCTGCGCAACCGCACGCGCTACGGCATCCGCGTCGTCTCCAACAGTTGGGGCACGAGCGGCGAGTTCGATCCGGACGATCCGATCAACGTTGCCAGCAAGGCAGTGCACGACGCGGGGCTGGTGGTCGTCTTTGCCGCCGGCAACAGCGGGCCCGCGACGAACACGCTCAATCCGTACTGCGTGGCGCCGTGGGTGATCTGCGTCGCCGCCGGCAACCGCACCGAGCGCACGCTGGCGGACTTCTCCTCGCGCGGCGTGCCGGGCGATGCGCTGTATCGGCCGACGCTCACCGCGCCCGGCGTGTTGATCGCTTCCGCGCGCTCCGCCACCGGCTTCGTGATCAACGCGTTTTTCGCGGTCGATCTCGCGAGCCTGGGCACCGACTCCGTGTACTACGCGCGCGCGAGCGGAACCAGCATGGCCACGCCGCACGTGTCGGGCACGGTGGCGCTGATGCTGGAGGCAAACCCCGCGCTCGCGCCCGATCAGGTGAAGGCGCTGCTGCAGCAGACCGCTACGCCGATGGCCGGCTATCAGCCGCACGAGGTCGGCGCCGGGTATCTGAACGCTTACGACGCCGTGCGCGCCGCACGGCGGCAGTGACAACGGTGGAGTCGATTCGATGAACAGCACTCGTCTTGCGACCGCACTGACGGTCGCCTGCCTGATCGCAACGCCCGCACCCGCGCAGCTAGCTTCACCGAGTGGCGGCGCGGTGTCGGTGAACGCGCCGAGCGCGGGCGCGGCCGTACGCGGCACAGTGACGATCGGCGCGCGCGTGAGCGAAACGGGCGCGTTCGGCGTCACCGCCGTGTCATTCCAGGTCGACGGCGTCGCCGTCGCCGAGGACACGAGCCCGCCGTACGCGATCGAATGGGACAGCAGAACCGTGGCCGACGGCTGGCACACGATCGTCGCGCTCGCGCGCGACGCGCGCGGCCTGCAGTTCGCGTCCGACCCGGTGCAGGTGACGGTAGCCAACGCGGTCCCACCCGCGCGGCCTGTCGTGCGCTTCGAGCAGAACGATGCGGCCACGGACTACAGCCCTGGGTGGACGCACCGCAACCGCGAGTGGTTCGGCTGGAGCGGCGGCAACGCGACCGAATCGTTCGTTCCCGGCGCACGCGCCGTGTTCTCCTTCACCGGCACCTCGGTGTCGTGGATCGGCTATCGCAGCGGCAACGGCGGCATCGCGCGCGTGTCGATCGACGGCGCGCGTTTTGCCGACGTCGATCTGTTCGCGAAGACCGACGAGGTCGGCGTGCCGGTGTTCAGCGCGGCGGGACTGACCGACTCGGCGCACACGTTGACGATCGAAGTCACGGGGCTGAAGAACCCCGAATCGTTTTATCCGATCGTTCTGGTCGACGCCTTCGACGTGCCCGCGATGGCGGTGTCGCGGCTGCAGGAAACCGATCCGGCGCTCGTCTACGCGGCGGGCTGGACCCAGGGCGAACGCAGCAAGTCGTGGAGCGGCTCGGCCGCGGCGACTTCCGCGACACCCGGCGCGCGGACCACGCTGTCGTTCAACGGCACGTCGATTCGCTGGCGCGGCTACCGCGGCCCCGATGCGGGCATCGCGCGCGTCTACGTGGACGGCGGCTTCGCCGGCGAGATCGATCTGTATTCACCGATACACGGAGTGCAGGACGTCGTCTTCGCCGCCGATGGGCTTGCCAATGGCGACCACACGCTGGCGATCGAGGCGACCGGCCGCAGCAACAGTGCCGCGAGCGGCGCGGCGATCGTCATCGATGCGTTCGACGTCGCCAATGCGGGGCGGCGCATCGAGGAAACCGACGCCGCGATCGCCTACGGCGGCGACTGGATCCACGCTAACCGCAACCGCACCTGGAGCGGCGCGACCGCTGCGGAATCGAACGTCGACGGCGCACGCGCCACACTGGCCTTCACCGCCACAGCGGTGCGCTGGATCGGCCTGCGCGGCCGCAACACCGGCATCGCGCGCGTGTACCTGGACGGCGCATTGGCCGGCGAGGTCGACACCTACGCGCCATCCGAAGGACCGCAGAACACGCTGTTCGCCGTCGACGGTCTGCCCGACGCAAAACACACGCTGACGATCGAAGCGACCGGCCGCAAGAATCCGTCGGCGAACTTCGCCTGGATTGTCGTCGATGCGTTCGACGTGCGGCCCTAGCTGTGAAGTGTCAAGAGGTTATTTCTGGACGCAGCGAGTCTGGCCATGGGTGCGAGACCTCCGATGCCTTGGTGGGGGCGATGCCAGTTGTAGTGGTGGATCCAGGAATCCAGAGCGGCGGCGCGTTG
>Ga0209172_10001537_pt1 | contig 47928 bp, 51 predicted proteins | sample LarsenN4metaG_FD_184113 | JGI IMG/M metagenome (GOLD analysis project Ga0209172, IMG submission 184113) | Hot spring sediment bacterial and archeal communities from British Columbia, Canada, to study Microbial Dark Matter (Phase II) - Larsen... ... | reverse complement strand
ACCGGAATCCGTCCGTCCCGCGCCGGATCGCCTCCTGCTCGTCCGGGTGGCATGAGAAGCTCGACACCATGGCGATGTTCGGGTTCACGACGTGCGTCACCGGCACGCACTCGCGCTTGAACGTCTCGTAGTAGTCCGTCACCCAGTGCCGCGCCTCCGCCGGGTCGACGAACGCGAACGTCAGCGCACCGAGCCCAAGCTGCGCGGCGAGGTGGATCGTGTCGCGGTTCGAGCACGCCACCCACATCGGCGGGTGCGGCTTCTGCACCGGCTTCGGCACGACGTTTCGCACCGGCATTGAGAAGAATTCGCCCTGGTGGCCCGGGTACGGCGACATCGCCATCATGTTCGCCACCTGCTCGACGACCTCGCGCCACATCGCCCGCCGCTGCATCGGGTTGATGCCGAAGCCTTCCAGCTCCATGCGGCTCGCCGACTCGCCCGTCCCGAACTCGACCCGCCCGTTCGAAACGAGGTCGAGCGTCGCGATGCGCTCGGCGATGCGCGCCGGCGGGTTGTACGCCGGCGGCAGCAGCACGATGCCGTGCCCGAGCCGGATGTTCTTCGTCCGCTGCGACGCCGCAGCCAGGAACACCTCCGGCGCCGACGAGTGCGAGTACTCCTCAAGGAAGTGGTGCTCCACCTCCCACGCGAAGTCGATGCCCAGCTTGTCCGCCAGCTCGACCTGGTCGAGCGCGTCCTGAAAGAGCTTCAGCTCCTGCCCATCGTCCCACGGCCGCGGCAGCTGGTGCTCGTAGAAGATGCCGAACTTCATGTGCCGTTGCTCCTTGTCGCGGCCGCCTGTCGTACGAGCGACGCGCGCTCCTGCTCTGTGATCGGTGGCGAGAAGATGCAAAGGTAGCGCGCGTCGCCGTCGCCGACGACGTCGAACGCGTGCTCAACACCGCGCGGGATCAGCACGACATCACCAACGCGCGCGTCGAGCACGTCTTCGCCGGCGACGAAGGCGATGTGCCCGTCGAGCACGTAGAACACTTCCTCGTGCTCGGCGTGCACGTGGGGCGGCGCGCCGCGCCCCGGCGACAACGTCGTTTCGGTGAGCGTATACGCCCCACGCGTCGCATCGGCCGTGATCTTCACGTGGCGCGGGCGGCCGAGCGGATCGGGCGCGACTTCGCCGCTGCCGTTCGCCACGAAGTGCGCCACCACGGTCACCGCCCTCCCGTGACGCCGCCGGAGCGCACCAGCAAGTCCTCCAGATCCATCTGCCACTCGAGCGCCGCCCGGCGCTTCTCCGGCGTGTCTGCCAGCTCCTCGTAGATCGCCTGCCCCCACTGCACGTGCCGCTCCTCCTCGAGAAGGATGTGCCGCAGGATCCGCACGGTCGGCGCGTCGCACACCTGGTCCGTCACGAGCGCGTGATGCCGGTAGTACACGCAGAGGTGCGTCTTCAGCACCCGGTAGAGGCCGACGAGCCGCAGCAACTGATCCCGCTGCAGCTGCATCGCCTCTACGAATTTCAGGAACTGCTCGTTTGGCGGCTCGGCCTTGTTCGACCAGCGGATCGTCGGCGGGACGTCGTGCTCCAGCTCCTCGGTGACGCGCACCTCCGGCAGCCGCTGGCCGAGCCAGAACGCGTGGATCGAGTCCTCGTAGCAGTGCTCGCCGAGCGCGAACTTTACTTTGATCAGCGGCATTGACGACGCCCAGCCGCCGGTCGTCGTCATGCATACGTTCTCCGCGAACCGGTAGTGAACCAGCCGCCGCGCCGTCTCGTCGACGCTGAACGCGCCGCCCACCGTCCGCGGGTCGACCGCGAGCTCAGGCATGCGCCGCCTCCAGGCGCCCGAGCGCCCGCGCGATTACGATGTCGCGTTGCTCCTTCAAGCGCCGCTGGTTCGCCGCAAACGCCCGCGCCTTCGCCTTCGCCGCCTCGAGCTTCTGTGGCGCGACAATGTAGTCGGGCACCGGCTCGATGCAGTCCACGGGGCAGACCGGCACGCAGATGCCGCAGTCGATACACCCGTCAGGGGCGACGACATGCGTGCGATGGCCCGTCGAGAAGTATTTGATCGTCTCCGTCGGGCAGACGCGCCGACACCAGCCGCAGTTGATGCACCGCGAGAGGTCGATCCGCACCACCGCCATGAGTCCGCGCCTTCCGTCCCGTGATCGGCTCGCGCGACGCGTCAGCGTCTTCCGCCCTACCCGAGCGCCGCCGTCGCGCGCTGCAGTTCCTCGGCGAAGAACTCCTTCAGCTCCTCGCTCTGCTGTCCCGTCAGCCGCGCACGGAACCCCTCCGCCATCGCGTGCACCCGTAGCGCCTTCGCCTCTTCCTCCGGATTGTCCGCCGTCAGCTGCTTCACGAAGTAGTCGCCGATCGCCGTGTGCGTCACCTCATCCGCCCAGTTGTAGTCGTAGCAGTGCGCCATGAGGTGGTCGCCGATTTTCTCACCGACCGCCGACGTCTCCTGGAAGAGCGTCAGCGCGCCGCCCTCGAGCGACACGTTCGTCATCGACAGGCTCACGACCGGGTCGCGCATCAACTGCTCCGCGGCCTGCGAGCCGTACCCCGCCGTCAGCGGTCCCGACGGTGCGACGCCGGGCGGCGGCGCGCCACCCGCGAGCGTGTCCGGGTACTCGCCGATCCGTCCGCCGTACGACTCCACGAGCCCCTTCGCGAGCCACGCGTGCCGCACCTCGTCCCACGTCTGGCGCGCGATCGCCATGATCAGCGTCTGCGGCACCGGCCAGTCCTGCCACTCGACCACCTTCCGGCTGAAGGCGTCGATGCCAGCGAACTCGGCGCTGGCAATGGCGCTCACGAGCGCCTTCCTCAGCTCGATGTTGTCCGGCTGCTGGCGCACCATCTCCCGCAGCGTCACCAGGTCCTGGTACAAGGACGCATCGCCGATCTTCGACTCCAGCTCCGCCTTCTCAGGCTCGGAGAGCCACATCGCGGGGCGATATGCTGGCTCGCGCACCGACGGGGTCTGTCGCACCTGCTCAGCGAACACGCTCATGGTCGCCTCCTGGTCGTGCTTCGGTTCAGCCGCGATGTTGCGGGCGCGGCGGCGATCCGACTATACTCCGGCGTAATTGCTTTTGTAAAGGGCAAATATTGTCAGCCGCGCAATCATCGATCGAGCCTGAGACCCGCGCGCTTCCGCCCGAGGCGTACGACGCCGCCCGGGCCCTCGGGATCGACGAGGACCGCCTCGAGCGCATCGCCCGCGTCTCCCTTGCTTACGGCGACGCCGTCGGCATCATCGACGCTTTGCGCATCCAGTCCTGGTCCGAGGACGGCCTGACGATCCCGCAGATGCGCCTGCTCTGGGCGCTGCGTGACGAAGACGGCCTGCCTGTCGGCGCGCTCGCCGAGCACCTTGGCGTCAACCCGTCGACGATCACCGGCCACGTCGACCGCTTGGTCCGCCAGGGGCTCGTCCGCCGCGAAGAGGACGCCGACGACCGCCGCATCGTCCGCAACTACCTCACGCCAGACGGGGTCGCCACCGTCGGCACCATGCGCCACATCGCCGGCGCCTACATGCTCAACATCCTCAAGCGCCTCGACAACGCGCAACTTGACCGCCTCGAGGCCGCCCTCGCCGACCTCAACACCGCCGCGGCGGCCGCCCGCCACGAGCTAAGCCAGGCGTAAGCGCCGGCTGTGCGCCTTGGCACGTTGCATCCTCCGTTGCTGAAGTTGCCGAAGCAACGTAAGAAGGAACGTTCGCCCCGCGAACGATGACTGGGAATAGCGTCATCCAAGGTACGCGCCCGGCGCGAACGCCGAGGGGATGCGCGCGACATCAGTCATTCCTCGCATCACCGCATGAGGCGCGTGGGCCCCGTCAACGTTGGTCGCAGTGAATACGATCACGCCCCCGAACGAAGATGATCAACGCGACGGTACCGAAACTCGGCTCGGTCGGAGTGGTGATTGCTCCGGAGTGGCGATTGCTGATCTGGGCAGCGACTTCTACTGGGAGGGGGCGTCGGAGAAGGCGGCGCGGAGGTAGTTGACGAGGTTCCAGATGTCTTCTTCGGAGAAGGCGTCCTTGAATGCGGGCATCTGGGAGCCGGGGTAGCCCTGGGCGATGAACGCGTAGAACTGCGGGTCGGTGTGGAGGGGCGTGTGGAGGCGGAAGTCGGTGGGCGCCGGGCTGAGGCTGGCGGCCTCGGGGCCGTCGCCGCGTCCGTCGATGCCATGGCACTGGATGCAGTTCTGCTGGAAGAGCATGCGGCCGCGCTCGACCGAGTCCTGCGTGGGCTTGACGGGGTTTCCTTTCGTGAGGTCGAGCGAGGTGGTGTGGCTATGCACGCCGAAGACGAAGACGGCGCCGGCGAGAAGCAGCGCGGTGGCGGCGCCGATGCCGGCGCGGTAGCCGGCGCGTGAGAGCCAGCGCAGCTGGCCACGGTAGACGATGATCGCACCGCCCGTGAGCACCAGCACGACGCCGAGCACCTCGTTCCAGCTGAACGCCTTGAACGGAAGCTCGTACGCCGACCCCTGTCCGGCGGCCTGCTGCGCGGCCGGGGCGACGGGCAGGACAAACGTCGTGTTGACGTCGTCGGCGTCGGAGCGGCGGACGCTGAGGTCGGTGCGCCAGTTGCCGGGCTGGGTGAAGTAGGCGCCGACGGCGCGGTACTCGCCGGGTGCGAAACGGTTGAGGATGAGCTCTTGCGGCGCGACGGCGCCGGGGATGTCATCGTAGTTGAAGCGCAGCCGCACCTGCGTGACGGTGGCGACCGGCGCGCCGTCGGACGTCTGCACGAGGACGCCATAGGTGTTGAGGCCGCCGGCGCGGTTCGGATCGACCGTGACGGTGAGTTTGAGCCCGCCCTGGGTCGCGGTCTGGGTGAACTTCGAGGTCTGTTGCTGCGTGCCTTTCGCCTGGGCGATCTCACCCTTGGCAGTCGCGGTCTGCGTGAGCACGGCGACCGCCGCGAAGACGGCGGCGACGAGCGCGATCTCGAGGATGACGGTGCGCGGGAGCCAGCGCTGGAGCGTGGCGAGACGGCGCTCGCCGGCGGCGCGGACGCGCGCGTCAGTCGTGCCGCCGCCCTGGTAAAGAGCGTCGATCGTGCGGACCAGGTAGGGCTTGAGGATGAAGGCGTTGAGCCCCGCGACCGCAAGCAGCGGCATCATCAGCACGAGCTTGGCGACAAGCACCTTTCCGTAGGTGGTGTCGACCATCGCCCGCGCGTTGGGGATCTCGGCGAGTCCGTTGAAGGCGCCCGTGGCGAGGATGACGAGGACGCTGACGCCGGCGACGAGCGAGAAGCGGTCGAAGACGTTGGCGAGGTAGAGAAACCGTTCGCCCTCCTCGAGGCGGCGGCGTAGCCAGAGGAAGAGCGGGACGAGCATGACGAGGGCACCGAGCCATGTGGCGGAGGCGACAAGGTGTAGGTAGTCGGAGAGCGTCGCCCAGAAGCGGCCAGCGCCGGTGCCAGCGTGGCTGACGGCCGAGTTCATGAAAAGCGCCGCGGCGGCGGCGAGGAGCATGAGCGCCAGTCCGGCGTTGCGCTTGCGCGAGCAGCCGCCGAGGAACAATAGGTCGGCGCCGACGAGCGAGAGGGCGATGACGCCAAGCTGGATGCCGCGGTATTTGCCGGTGCGGACGGTCGTCAGGTAGTCCCAGACGCTGGTGTCGGTCGCGAAGCGGTTGACGGCGAGCAGCATGAGGAACGCCGAGGCGATGAAGGCGAGCGGGAGGAGGACGTGCGCAAGATTCACGACCCAGCGCTCGCCGGCGTCGGTAGCGGCGTGATAGTCGTCGTCCTCGAGGAAGCGCGCGGCGGGCCGGAGGACGGCGCAGAGGAAAAAGGCGGCGCCGGCGGCGGTAGCGAGGGCGAGAAGGGCGAGCCACTTGAGGACGATATCGATGTTCTTCGGCAAGAGCGCGCCGCCGCCCGATTCGGACGACGTGCCCTCGAACGAGACGCCCGCCGGGAAGCTGCGGTCGGGGTTAAGGACGATGAAGGGGTACTGCCCGGCGAGGTTGTGGCCATCGACGGTGGAGACGTTCGACCAGCGTACGATGTAGAGGCCCGGCGGTAGCGTCTTGACGCCGACGGAAACGAACGCCGGGTTGTTGTCATCGAACGCGATGTCGCCGTTATCGACGCGCTGCTTGTCCTTGTCGACGACGGTGATCTGCGTGAGCTGGCGCTCGATGGGCTCGCTGAAGGTGAGCTTGATGCGCGCCGGCGGGCGGTCGAGCGTCTCGTTGTTGGCCGGGTCGGCGGAGACGAGGGCGGCGTGCGCCTCGGCGACGCTGGAGTGCCCGATGCCGACGCCGGCAACGAGTGCGGCGAGGACGGCGAACGCGAGGGCGACGGGCAGCGCGCGGCGGACGAACGCCGTCGTCTTCGCGGCTGCTGGTCGCGATCGAGACCCTCGCACAGGCACTTCTCTCACAATACGCCGGGCGCGCGCACTCGCGTATTACACAGGTGTTACGGGCGCCTCCTGACGAAGAAGTAGCCGGCGGTGCCGCCGACGACGATGCCGGCGGCGACTACGCCAAGGAGTACCCAGAGGCCGGTGTTGCTGTCGCCATCGCCCGATGCGCCGGCGGATGCGGGCGTGGCGGTGGCGGCCGGGCGGGTCGTGCCCGGCGTCGCTGCGGAGGTCGCCGCGGCGGTCGCGGATGTGCCGGTGGCCTGTGGCGTCTCCTCCTCGGCACCAATCTGCTCGAGCTGGCGGTCGTTCTCGAGGTCGATGGCGTTTGGGCCCTGGCCGATGTAGAAGGAGAAGGCGCCCTCGGCGGCGTCGCCGTCGGCGTCGGAGACGTTCTTCCAGCGGACGACATAGCGTCCGGGGCTAAGGCCGGGCTGGAGGGGGACGGAGAGCTTGCGGCGGTCGTTGTCGTCGACGACGGCGGGGCCGGCAGTGGCATCCGGGCCGCGGTCCTTGTTGACCTCGATGCCGTAGGTGCCGGCGATCTTCTGGATCTCCTGCGTAAACGTGATTTCGACGGACGCAGGCGGCGAGGTCAGCACTTCGCCTTTGCCTGGGCTCGAGCGCTCGTAGCGGGCGTGCGCTGAAGCAGTCTGCGCGAGCAGGACGACCGCGCCGCAGGCGGCGAGGAGGGCGATTGCGATGAAGGCGCCGCGGCGGCCGAGGACGATCCTCGGCCGCGCGCGACTAGCGATTTGCGCTCGATGCATAGAAGGCCTCCCGCCTAGTGTGACGTGGCGGTGCCGGCAGCGGCCGGCGTCATCTCGGCGTCGTCCGGCGCGACACCGCCGGCGTCGGGGGGCAGATCCTTCGCGAGCGCGCCCCACAGCTTGTCGGAGAACTCGTGCCAGCCATCGTGCAGAGCCTCGGATGGGGCTTTCGCGGCGGCAACATCGGCGTCGCTGAGCGCCCTCAGCAGATCGACGGCGTGGCCATGGAGCGCGTCAGCGTCGGCCTTTAGGGTCGCAGACCAGTTCGTCAGTGCGAGCAGGCGGACGACCGTGCGGACGTTCGGCACGAAGCTGGCCTCGATCGTGCCCGCCTTTATCGACTCGTCCATGTCGTGCAGCGGGACGTTGCCGATGGTGACGGCGGCGAAGAGCTGCTCGTTGCGCTGGATGCGGGCGGTGAGGTCGTCGACGCTCGCCTGGGACGCGTTGCTCGCCGTGCTGGCGGTCTTGGTGTTGTCGTCGCCGCAGGCGGCGGCAACGAGGGCTGCAGCGATAAGCGCGACGAACGCGATCATCGGGACATGCTTGGGCATAACCGTGGTGCTCCTATCTCACTAGGTGTTCCTGGCGATCAGGCGAAGGCCGCGACGCACGGTGGCCGGAGCAATGGACGGGGGATGCGGCCGATGAGTGCGGGGAGCGTGAGGACGACGAGGACAGCGAACATCGCCGGGGCGACGACGATCGGCTGCGCGGCCATGAGCTGGCCCGGGCCGACAGTCACGGGGGCATCGGCGCAGCTCGCCGGGGCGCCGTGGCAGTGGGCTTCGTGTTCGGCCTCGTCGGCGGCGGTTGACGCGGCGTGGGCGACGGGGAAGAGGTGGTCGTAGGGGACGACCGTCGGCAGGACGGCAAGCGCGACCGCGCCGCCGACGACGATGGGCGCGACGCGGCGCAGCAGGCGCCGGCCGGCGGACCACAGGCGAGGGGCCGGTGCTGGGACGAGTGCGGTGAGCGCGAACCCGAAGAACGCGGCGGCGAGGGCGACGACGGGGAGATCGACGCTGGTCGTGACGCGCGACGCCGCCGGCGCAACGTGCAGCAGGAACGGGCCTGCGAGGTGCATCTTGATGCGAGTATAGCGCCGTACGGGGCGGCGACGGCCGGGGCCGAACGGCCCTTCGTGGCGACGACCGGCGGCGCCCATGGGGGGCCAGGGCCGCGCCGGGGGCGCCGAATTGCCGGAGCACCGGGGCGCCCGTAGAATTCGGCGTTATCGATTCCGCCCGGGGGGCGTTCCGCAGGAGGGTTCGTAGCTCATGGCTCACGAAGAACAGCTGGCGAGCGTTCCATTGTTCTCGCAGATGTCGCGGAAGGATATGTCAAGGCTGGGGCGGGCGGTTGTCGAGCGTCATTACAAGAAGGGCGAGACGATCGTGAAGGAGGACGAGCAGGCGGTCGCCTTCTTCATGGTCATCAAGGGCAAGGTCGAGGTAACGCGGGGGAGCGGGGCGAAGAAGCGCAAGCTCAACGAGCTGGGGCCCGGCGGCGTGTTCGGCGAGATGGCACTGCTCGACGGCGGGCCGCGCGTAGCGACGGTGCGCGCGCTCGAGGACACGGACTGCCTGGTGCTGTCGCGGTGGGACTTCGTTGCGGAGCTGCGGACGAACCCGCAGATCGCGGTGGCGATGCTGCCAGTGCTCTCGCGTAGGCTGCGCGAAGTCGAGGCGATGCTCGAGGCGCAGTAGCCGCGGGCGCGCCGCCTGATCCGCCAACGCGATGTGCCGCTCGGCGACGCGCCCGACGCAACGGGCGCAAAGGCCTGCGCCCGCTCGTTGCAGGCGCCCTTTGATGCAACGGCCTCGCGGCCGCCGCAGGCGCGGGGCGATATGATGGTGTGGTGGCGGTCGAACGCGCCACCGCTCGCCCCCGTAGCTCAGAGGATAGAGCAGTGGTTTCCTAAACCATGTGCGCAGGTTCGAGTCCTGCCGGGGGTACCAGCGTACCCGTGTCGGCTGGCCGCTCACCCGGCGCCCACGGTCAGCCGCCTCCCGCCGCCATCGCGGGCTCGGGCTCGCCGGTCGGCGCATGCTCGGACGCGCGGTGCGGTGGCTGGCCGGCGAGCGCCCGCATGGCGTCCTCGAGGCGCGCGGTGCCTTCCGCGACGGAGGCGACGTCGGTAAGCCAGACGGGCGCGCCGATGCGGACGCGCACGGGGCCGGGGGCCGGCGCGCGGGCGCCCTTCGGCATGATTGCGCGCAGGCCCTCCATGTAGACCGGTATCACCGGCACCTTCGCCTGCATGGCCATGATCGTCGGGCCGGCCTTGAAGCGACCGATCTGGCCGGACTTCGAGCGGCCGCCCTCGGGGTAGATGAGGATCGACCAGCCGCGCCGCAGGAGCGACATGGGGTACTCGAGTTGCTTGACGCCGCCGCCACGGTGCACGGGGAACGCGTTCTGGAAGAGCGACTGCCACCAGATGCGCTTCTTGCGGCTGGCGTAGAACTTGTCCGCCGCCGCGGCCATTGCCAGACGGTCCGCGATGCGCCGCGGCAGCGCTGCGAACACCGTCGGCGAGTCGAGGTGAGAGCTGTGGTTGGCGATGACGATCGCCGGCCCCTTGAAGCCATCGAGGTTCTCGCGGCCCTCGACGGTGAGGGGCTTGCAGTACCGGCGGACATAGCGGGTCGTCGTCCAGTAGCGGCCGGCGCGCCGCACGGCCTGCGCCCAGACGCTCGTCTGCCAGCGATGGGGTTCGGTGCGGTATGGCTGCATCCTGAGGAGCTGCTTGAAGCGCTCGAGCTTGATCGCCGGGAAGGCGCGGATGCGCACCGACCCGAGCGCGGAGATCTCAGTGTTAATGCGCGCTGCGGCGATGTGATCGGGCGCCTCGACGATCGTGACGAAATCGGTCCCGCCGCCCAGCGTCGCGTACTGGCGGAGGATGCGGCCGCCGAGTCGCTCGACCTCGTTGCGCACGCGCAGGAGGCGGTCGGGATCGTCCTTGATGCGTTTGCGGCCCTGCGGCGTGAGGGTCGTGAAGACGACGAAGGTTTCCATCACCGGCCTCCCGTCCCGCCCGGCGCCGCCTAGCGCTGACCGCCCTTGAGCATCTGGGTGAACTGGTCGACGGAGATCGCCGGCAGCGACGTGAGTTGCACGGTGCCACGCGAGCCGAGTTCGACGCTGATGCGGGCGACGGTCTCGTTGTCGGGCGCCTCGAGGATGTTCACGAAGTCGTAGGCGCCGAGGACAGCGTACTGCGCCGTCACCCGGGCGCCCATCGCCTCGATCTCGCGGTTCACCTCTTGCAGGCGCTCGGGCCGCTCCTTGAGCGTTTTGCGGCCCTCGTCCGTGAGGGTGCTGAGGAGGATATACGTCGGCATGACACCCGCCTCCTTTCGTGGTTGGGAATCGATTGTACTCCATCCATGGCGGATTGTTGATACACGAGTTTGGCGAGCTCGGACCGTCGCCCGGGCGAGTCGGCGTAGGCTGCGGATCGCAACCGCGGCGGCTGGTAGACTCGCCGCGATGGACCTCGACCTGCTGCGCGAGCTGGCCGTCCCGAACACGACGAAGATCCTGCTCCTTGTCATCGACGGCCTCGGCGGCCTGCCGAGTGAGAGCGGGCGGTCCGAGCTGGAGCAGGCGCACGTGCCGCACCTCGACCGGTTGGCGATGGAGAGTCTCTGTGGCCTGACGGTGCCGGTCGCGTACGGCGTGACGCCGGGGAGCGGGCCGGGGCACCTGGCGCTCTTCGGCTACGACCCGATCCGCTACCGGGTCGGGCGCGGGGTACTGGAGGCGCTTGGGATTGACTTCGACTTGCAGCCGACCGACCTGGCGGCGCGCGGCAACTTCTGCACGGTGGACGGCGACGGCCGCATCACCGACCGGCGTGCGGGGCGGATCCCGACGGAGCAGTCGGCGCAGCTGTGCGAGGCGCTGCAGCGCATCGAGCTGCCCGGCGTACGCGTGTTCGTCGAGCCGGTGCGAGACCACCGCTTCCTGCTCGTGCTCCGCGGCGAGGGCCTCGACGACCGGCTCAGCGAGACGGACCCGCAGCGCGAAGGCGCAAAGCCGCTGCCGGTGCGGGCGCTGGCGCCCGAGGCGGAGTTTGCGGCGGCGCTGCTCAACCAGTGGGTCGACGAGGCGGCGCGCGTGCTGCGAGACAAGCATCCGGCGAACATGCTGACGCTGCGCGGCCTGGCACGCCGGCCGGACATGCCGTCGCTGCCGGACGCGTGCCGCTTCCGGGCTGGCGCGATCGCGGCGTATCCGATGTACCGCGGGCTGGCGAAGCTAGTCGGCATGGACGTGCTGAAGACGGGCGCGACGTTCGCTGACGAGGTGGCGACGCTCAAACAGCACTGGGACGCGTACGACTTCCTCTTCATCCACTTCAAGAAGGCGGACGCCGCCGGCGAGGACGGCGACTTCCAGGCGAAGATCGCCGCGCTCGAGGAGGTCGACGGCTACATCGAAGAGCTCCACGCGCTGCAGGCGGATGTCTTTATGGTCGCGGGAGACCACTCGACGCCGGCAATCGTCGCAGGCCACTCGTGGCACCCGGTGCCGTTTCTGCTACACGCGAGGAAGTTCGCGCAGGCAGACGCGACGGATGGCTTCAATGAGAAGGGCTGCTCACGTGGCGTGCTGGGGACATTTCCGGCAAAAGAAGTGCTCTCGCTGGCGATGGCGCACGCCGGCCGTTTGACGAAGTACGGGGCGTAGGAACCGCAGGCGTTATCAGCGTCGGTTGTCCCTAGTACAGCGCCTGCTCGACGAGCGCCTCGGCGATCTCCTCATCGGTCATGCCAAGGATCTCCTTGCAGACGTACTCATTGTCCTGGCCGAGGAGGGGGGCGGCGCGGTTCAGCTTGCCCGGGGTCTTCGGCAGGCGGAACGGCGCGCCGTCGTACGCGGAGCGGCCGGTCTCGGGGTGGTCCAGGTATTCGAAGTAGCCACGCGCGCGCAGGTGTTCGTCCTCGAGGACATCCTTCGCGTTCTGCACGACGCCGGCGGGAATGCCCTTCGACTGCAAGAGGCGCATGACGTCCTCGGCGGTCTGGTCGCGCGTCCACTCGTTGATGCGCGCCTCGAGCTCGTCCTCGTGCTGTTTGCGGCCGTCGAACGTGGCGAAGCGCGCGTCCTGCGCCCATGCGGGCGAGCCCATCGCGTCGACGAGCGCGCGCCATTGCACGTCGGTGAAGATGCCCAAGGCGACCCAGCGGTCGAGGGTGGGCGTCGGCTGGCCCTGCACCTCGATATCGCGGCAACGGAAGGCGCCGTGCGGCGCCGCGTAGGAAAGACGGTTGCCCTTGCGTGACTGCACGCGGCCGTTCGATGTGTAGTCCATGACGGCGGGAGCGAGGGTGGCGACGACCGACTCGATCTGGGCGAGCTCAATCATCTGGCCCTCGCCCGTGCGCTCGCGATGACGGAGGGCGGCGAGGATCGCGACGAGCGTGTGGCCGGGGTTGATGACGTAGTCCGGGTAGTTCGTGCCGAGGCCCATCGGCGGCCGGTGGGGAAAGCCAGAGAGCTCGTTGTAGCCGGTGATCGCGTTGAGGACGGCCCCGAAGCCGAAGAAGTCCCTGTGCGGGCCGGAGAAGCCCTGCATCGGCTGGTAGGCGGCGATGATGCGGGGATTGATCTTCTTCAGCTCGTCGTAGGTGAAACGCCAGCGCTCGATGATCCGCGGCGTCTGGTTGGTGATGAAGATGTCGCACCACGCGACGAGCTTGCGGGCCATCTCGTGGCCGCGCTCGGTGCTCATGTTGATCGTGATATCGAGCTTGCCGGCGTTGTAGTTGTTGAAGTAGCCGCTGACGTTGTAGCCGGTCTTCGTGACCTTGCCGGTGTTGCTGCACTTCGCGCATCCGGCGCCGTTGCACTCCGGACAGGGCTGCATGGCGAACGGCATGACGCCGCGGAGGCCGTCGATGTGCGCCTCCGATTCGACGCGCACGACCGTGGCGCCGAAGCGGGCGAGGTTCTGCGCGCAGATGGGGCCGGCGCCGAACCAGGAGAAGTCCGCCACCTTGATGCCGTCCAGCACTGCCGTCATGCGGTCCTCCTAGATCACACCTGACTTGGTGAGGTCATCGATCTGTGATTGCGGCAACCCGAGTTCATCGATGTAGACGTCGGTGTTGTGTTCGCCGGGGAGCGGCGGGCGGCGCAGTGCCCACGGCGTCTCCGTCAGGCGGTACGGCGGGCCGCCGTAGCGCACGGTCGCACCGAGGTTCGGGTGCTCGACGTCCTGGTACCAATTGCGCGCCGCGAGTTGCGGGTTCTTCGCGAGGTCCTCCGGGGTCGACACGATGCCGATCATGAGACGCTGCTTCTGCGCCTCCTCGTACAGGTACCATTTGGAGAAGCTGGCGCAGAAGCGCGCGAAGACCTCGTACATGTGCGAGAGCACGGCGATGCGCTCGCCGAGCTTGTCGGGCTCGCGCACAAGACCGGTGAGGAAGGCGAGGTTGAGGTTGCGCACCATCGTGATGTTCGGCTCTTCGTTCAGATCCTCGGCCTTCCCTTCACGGTTCATCCAGTCAAGCATCGTCGTCCACGGGGCGCCGCCGGGCGTGCCAAGGTAGGCAAAGACGTGGCCGTCGTTCGCCTTGAAGATGCCGATGCCCGGCAGGTCGATCGGGATGATGCCGCGGGCGCCCGTGCGCGTCGCGATGCGGCCAGTCATGTCGTACGTCATCATCGCCGTCTCCTGGTTGATCAGGAGCGCCTCCTGCATCGAGACGTCAACGTGCTGGCCCTCGCCGGTGCGGTCGCGGTGGTAGAGCGCCATCAGCGTGCCGGCGGCGCCGTCGATGCCGGCGCAGACGTACCCCTGGTTGCCGTAGGGCCGGTTCGGCGGGTCTTCCCTGTCACCCGCGAGCCACATCATGCCGCTCATCGCGACGCCGACGATGTCGGACCAGGCGTACTGCGCGTGCGGGCCATCCTGCCCGAAACCCGTGATCGATGTGAGGATGATGCCCGGCCGCAGCTTCGACAGCGCGTCGAAGCCGAGGCCAAGCGCGTCGAGGTGGCCCGGCGCGAAGGTCTCGACGACGACATCAGCCGTCGCGGCGAGGCGCTCAAACAGCGCCTTGCCATCGGGCTTCGTGATGTCGAGTGTGATGCTGCGCTTGCTGGTGTTGTAGTGGAAGTAAATCAGGCTGCGGTCGCGGGCGCGCTCATCGTGCCAGAAGGGTCCGATGTCGCGCAGCGGGTCGCCGCCGGGCGGCTCGACGCGGATGACGTCTGCGCCGAGGTCGGCGAGGAGCTTGGTGCAGTACCAGCCGACCTCGCCGGCGAGGTCGAGCACGCGGATGTCGGCGAGGGCTGATGTAGCCATAGGTCGGCAGTCTCCTTTGACCAGCCGCTACGCTCCGTGCCGGAACGGCTCCCGCTGCGTGGCCTTGAAGACAAGACCAGCGAGGGCGTCAAGGTCCGGGCCACGGCGCAGTGTATGACCACCGTCCGACGCGATCACCTGGCCGGTCACCCACCCGGACGCCGGTCCGATGAAGAATCGCACCGCCTCGGCGATGTCCTCGGGCGTGCCGAGCCTGCCCAGCGGCATCTGGCGCAAGTAGTCGGCGTTGGTCTCGGGATGGTTCACCAGGCCAGCGGCGAGGTCGGTCGGGACGAGGCCGGGGCGGACGGCATTGACGCGGATGCCGACGCCGCCCAGCTCGTCCGCGGCATTGCGCACGAGCATCTCGATGCCCGCCTTCGAGACGCAGTACGCGGTCATCCAGCGATGCGTAAGGACGCCGGCGATCGACGAAATAGCGACGATCGAGCCGCCGTTGTCCAGCATACGGCGGGCGGCGTGCTTGATCGTAAGCATCGTGCCGGTGAGGTTCGTGGCGAGCACGCCGTCCCAGGCAGCGAGGTCGGCGTCGATGAGCGTGCCGAAGGTGCCCGTGCCGGCGGCGGCGACGCAGCCGTACAGGCGGCCCTCGCCATCCGCGGCGGCGGCGACCGCGCGCTCGACGTCTGCCTCCTCGGCGACGCTCCCGGTGCTGATGCGCACCTCCGGCCCCGGTGTCGCGAGCAGCGCCGCGCGGCCTGATTCAAGCGCGGACGAACGGCGCCCCATCAGCGTAACGACAGCACCATCGCGTCGCAGAAGCGCGGCACACGCGAGGCCGATGCCGGTGCCACCACCGGTAATGAGGACATGCTTGCCGGGGGGCGGCGCCTCGTCGCCGGACACGCGGGCTACACCGACGCCTGGACGCGTGACTTCAGGCCGACAGCGATGATCTCGGCGGCCTGGCGCACCATCTCATCGAAGATCTCGCGCGCCGGCCGTGATTCACGGAGCATGCCGGAGATCTGGCCGGCGGGGTTCATCAGCAGCTCGAGGCGGCCGGCCTGGCGCGCACCCGCCATGATCTCGCCGGAGACAATCCCCTGTAGGCCCATCGGCAGCGCGTCGAGCTTCTGCGCCTCCCAGTACTCGATGAGCGGGTTGTTGATGTTGCGCATCGTCTTGCCGCTGTAGAGGCGCGTCACCCGCGTGTCCTCTTCGGTGGCGGCGAGGATGCGCTGCTTGAGCACATCGGGCCAAGTCGCCTCGCGCGAGACGAGGAAGGCGGTGCCGACCCAGACGCCGTCCGCGCCCATGGCGAGCGCGCCGGCGACGCCGCGGCCATCGCCGATGCCGCCAGCCGCGGCGACAGCCGTCGGCGCGACGGCATCGATGACCTGCGGCAGCAGCGCCATGGTGCCGATGCGGCCGGTATGGCCGCCGGCCTCGGTGCCCTGCGCAACGACGACGTCGGCGCCGCCATCGGCGACGCGGCGGGCGTTCTTGACGTTGCCGACGAGGCCGATGACCTTCGCGCCCTGCGCATGGAACGCCTCGACGTACGGTGCCGGATTGCCGAGGCCGGAGGCGAAGACGGGCACCTTGAGGTCGAGGATGGCTTCGACCTGGCGTCTCGAGAAGTCGCCCGCGCCGATCCGCCGCATGCCGGCGGAGAAGTCCTGGTCTTCGCCGCGTTCGGGCAGGCCGAACTCGCGCTCCGCCCTGACGATGAACTCCTGGTACGGCTGCGGCAGATAGTCGCGCGGGCGCTTCGCTGCGCCAGATGCCGTGGCCGGCTCGCGCTGTACCTGCTCCGACTGTTTGGCACCGTTATCCGGGCGCGGCGCGGCGGCGACGCCGGACGGCAGGAGGACGTCGACGCCGAACGGCTTCGACGTCAGGTCACGGACGCGGCGGACCTGGCGCTCGATCTCGTCGGGCGGCATGGAGGCGGCGCCGATGATGCCGAGGCCGCCGGCCTCCGAGACGGCGGCGACGAGCTCCGCCGTCGCGACACCGCCCATGCCCGCGAGGATGATCGGGTATTCGATGTCGAGGATGTCGCAAAGGCGGGTACGCAGGACGGGCCGGGCCATGGAGACCTCCGTTGGGCGCGCGCGAATGTCGGACGCGCGCGGGTGAAGCTAGCCTAGCGCCGTGGTACGCCGGGCGCTAGCGCCGGCGCCGGCGGCGGGGGCGATCCGTCGCACCAGCAGCCTCGCGCAGGCGCTTGAGGATAGCGTTGCGGTAGGACTCGCCCGTGCGGGCGCCGTGCTTCGGCATGCGCTCGCGTTCGGCACGCTTGCGTCGCTCGCGCCGCTCGGCGCGGGGATCCCCGTCGTCGCTGACGTCGCGCGGCACGCTAGCTCTTGAATGCGGCGAGAAGCGCCTCGTCGCCCTGGTAGAGATCGACGCCGTTGTTGACGCGCTCCTTCAGCAGTTCACGGCTGTAGAAGTGCTGGCCGCTGAGCGGCTTGCCTTCTTCGCCGCAAAGGTAGATCGCCGCCTGCCCCATCGCTTCCGGGCGCTCGAGCATCGGCCCGACGCCGGGCATCGTCTCATCGAGCCGGTAGAATAGCGTCCCGGGCGTTGGCACCCAGCCGAGAGGCGAGAGCGCAAAGACGCGGATGTTGTGCTCGCGCTCTTCGCTCGCGAGGCCCTTCGCCAACTCGCGCAGGGCGTGCTTCGTGAGCATGTAGGAGATGTTGCCGGCGCCATCCTGGTCGGCGGCGATCGACGAGATGTTGAAGATGACGCCGTCGCGGCGCTCGATCATCGTGGGCAGCACCGCCTTGGAGCAGGCGATGGCACCGCGCACGTTGACGCGCCAGATGAGATCCCAGCGCTTGAGCGGCATATCGACAAGCTTCGCTGGAGCCATGATGCCGGCGTTATTGACGAGGATGTCGATACGGCCGAACTCGTCGAGCGTGCGGCGCACCATCGCTTCGATCTGGTCGTCGTCGGTGACGTCGCAGCGGACCGCGAGCGCCTTCACCCCCATGCCGCGCAGGCGCTCGGCCGTCTCGTGGATCGTGCCCTCGAGCCGCGACTGGCCCTCGGCCTCGGTGCGGGCGGCGACGACGACGTTGCAGCCCTCCTTCGCGAACTCGACCGCCATGTACTCGCCGACGCCGCGGCTGGCGCCGGTGATGATCGCGACCTTGCCCTCCAGCTTCTTCGGCATGTGGTCCTTCTCACTCCTCGTCCGATGTTGCTGCGCCGACGCGGTTGTACCAGCTTCGGCGCGCGGCGGGTAGCGCTCGGGCGCGCGGCTACCGAGGTTACCTACGCGGGCCGCGGCGCTGGTCAGGCTCGTGCCCGCCGACGAACCGCGGCCGGTACTCCGGCTCGCGGCCGGCGATCTGGTCGCGGTGCATGCGGTCGTGCCGGTAGTACGAGCGCAGCCACTGCAGCACCGTCAGGCGCCCGAACATCCGTTGGGACGCGGCGCGGTCGAACTGCTCGGGCGTCATGCCCTCGATCAGCCGCAGCGTGACTGCGCGCTGCTCGCGTAGCTGCTCGACGAGCTGGGCGACGGTGGCCTCATGGGCGCGCTCCAGGGGGATGGCGGGGCGCTCCCCGCGTACGTCGTCGACGGAGGGGTCGTCCTCCGCCAGCGCCTTTTCGACCCAGGCGCGGTAGGCGGTCTCCATCTCGGCGAGGTGGGCGAGCTGCTGCTTCGGCGACCACTGCGCTTCGCCTTCGCCGTCGAGCGGGGCGCGGGCGGCCTCAGCCTCGGACAGCGAATCGACCTGAGCGAGCAGGGCGTCGCGTTCGGCGGCCATCTTCTCGATGAGCTGGCGGACATCTTCCTGGGAGGCCATCGGTCGCTCCTGACACACGCTGGGGCCGCGCGGAATTCCTCAGGCGGGGAGTAACGAGCGGCGGGCTTGACGCGTTCTAGGCTATGTCAAGGCAATCGGAGACGCACCCATGGCGAAACGCGACCCCCAGAGGACGGAACGGCTACGAGCAGCGGTCCGCTACATGCTCGAACACGGCACGTTGCAGGTGGGCAGCCAGTCGCGCCTCGCGGAGCACTTCCGTGTCTCGCGCCAGCGAGTCCACCAGGTGGTCCAGGAGGAGCGCCGCCTCCTCCAACAGCGCGTCGCCGAGGCGGCTGACCCCGCGCAGCCGACCGTACGCGCGTCCTGATCCCCCGGCACTGACGTAGCGAACCGGAGAGCACAGGCCCATGTCGAAGCGGGACCCTCAGCGCACCCAGAAGCTCCGCATCGCCGTCCGCTACCTCCTGGAGCGGGACTGCCTGGCTAAGGGCAACCAGTCCCGGCTCGCTGAGCACTTCCACGTCTCGCGGCAACGGGTGCACCAGATCGTGTGCGAAGAGCGAGAGCGGATGCGTAGCATGAACGGCGACGCGCCAGCCGCCGCCGGTGGACGCATCCTCGCCGCGAGTTAATCGGGCGCACTATCCCCTGAACCCCAGGCGCTCTGCCGTCGCCAGGGCGAAGCCGTCCGTCATGCCCGAGATGTAGTCGGCGATGCGGCGGACCAGCGGGTCGTCCTTGCGGGTGTAATCCGAAGCGACAAGCTCTCCCGGCTCTGCAAGCAGGTGCTCCCAGAGAAACTCAATGACGCGCCGTGCTTTTGCTGCTTCGGCAAGGCGCTCCTCCCAGAGGTAGACCCGCTCGAAGAGAAACTCCCGGAGGCGGTCGGTCGCCATCCGGACCTCATGACTCATCCGGATCTGTCGCCGGGCGTCGGCGGTTGCCGCCATCGCGTCCTCCCAGGAGGCATCGACGATGTCGCTCACGAGCGTGTCGATGCGCCGGGAATGCGTGTCACCGAGGACGGCACGGACGTCTTTCGGCAGCTCCTGCGGCTGCAGCAGGCCCGCGCGGACCGCATCGGCGATGTCGTGGTTGAGGTAGGCGACCGAATCGGCGAGGCGGACGATCTGGCCCTCGAGCGTGGAGGCGAGCGGGTCGCCCCACTCGTCTGGCGACCAGGTGCGGTCGCCGAGCTCCTCAAAGATGCCTTCGCGAGGCTTCGAGTGCTTGAGGATGCCCTCGCGCACCTCCCACGTCAGGTTCAGGCCGACCCCTCCCGCCTCGAGCAGGTCGACGATTCGCACCGACTGCTCGTTATGTCGGAACCCGCCTGGCAGGAGGTCCGCGAGCGCCTGTTCCCCCGCGTGGCCGAAAGGCGTATGCCCGAGGTCATGCCCGAGGGCGATCGCCTCGGCGAGGTCTTCGTTGAGGTCGAGCGCGCGGGCAACGGTGCGGGCGACCTGCGCGACCTCGAGCGTGTGCGTGAGCCGCGTCACGTAGTGGTCGCCCGGCGGCGCAATGAAGACCTGCGTCTTGTGCTTGAGGCGGCGGAAGGCCTTGGAATGGATGATGCGGTCGCGGTCGCGCTGGAAGTCGGTCCGCATGTCCGACGGTGGCTCGGGCCGCTGACGGCCACGGCTCTCGGCCGAGCGCGCGGCGGCGGGCGCGAGGAGTTCGCGCTCGCGCTGTTCGAGGCGTGCGCGGACGGCTTCGTGGGGTGGCATCGGGCGCCATTGTATCGGCGCTCGTCGCCCAACAACGCGAGCGCGGCGACGCACCAGCCGTAGAGCCGGCGGTCCTGGTCGCGCGCGGGGGCAAGCGGAGGGCGATACCCGGGGCGGCGCGGTGATCGCGCGGGCGGCGCAGTGAAAACACGTCAGGTGTGCGCGCGGCGCGCGGCGATACTGGTCCGTAGAGGCTCGGCGCGACCGAGCCGGTAACCATGTAGTCGATCCCTGGCGTCAAGCGCCTCCACGAGCGCGATGAGGGTATCCTCCTGGTCGCTCGTGTGCGACATCAGCCGAGATCGCGGACGGCGGCGACGACGTCCGCGAGCGGGACCACGCGCCCGTCCTTGTCGGTGCGGCGCTTCACCTCGGCGCCGCCGGCCTGCAACGACCGCGGGCTCACCGTCACGCGCAGCGGCATGCCAAGCAGGTCCGCATCGTTGAACTTCACGCCGGCCGAGCCTTCCTCGCGGTCGTCGTACAGCGTGTCGATGCCGGCATCGCGCAGCTGCTGGTAGAGCTGTTCCGCGCTCTCGCGCACGCCCGGCTTGTCGAAGCCCAGGCCGACGAGGTGCACCGCATACGGCGCCAGCTCCCGCGGCCAGATGATGCCGCGCTCGTCATGGTTCGCCTCGATGGCGCCGGCGAAGACTCGTCCGACGCCGATGCCGTAGCATCCCATCACCGGCGTCTTCAGCTCGCCCGCCTCGTCCGAGAAGCGCGCGTCGAGGCGCTCTGTGTATACCGTGCCGAGCTTGAAGACATGCCCCATCTCCATGCCGCGCTTCTCCTCGAGCGTGCCGCCGCAGCGCGGACAGACTGCTCCCGCCTGCGCGAGCGAAATGTCAGTCACGATGTCGGCCTTCCAGTCGCGCGGGTAGTTGACGTTCCGGTAGTGGACGTCTGGCTGGTTCGCGCCGGCGACGAGGTTCGGTGACGAGAGCACCGTGTCGTCCGCGACAACGGTGATGCCGGAGAGGCCGACGGGGGACGCGGACCCCGCGACGAGGCCGTGCCTGCGCACGCCGTCGTCGTCGAGGAGCTTCAACTCGACCGCCTTCAGCGCGTTCCGCAATTTCGCCTCGTTCACCTCGAGGTCGCCGCGGATGGCCACGAAGACGGGCTTGCCATCGGCCTCGTAGAAGACGGCTTTGAGGGTCTGGTCGTGTCTCACGCCGAGGAAGCGCACGAGATCCTCGATCGTCCTCTGGCCGGGCGTCGCGACCTCTTCGAGCGGCATCGGGTCGGCCGGCGGGGCCTCGGCCTTCTTGTGGTCGGCCTTCTCGGCGTTCGCGGCGTAGCCGCAGCGGTCGCACATGAGGATGGTGTCCTCACCGATCTCGGTGAGGAACATAAACTCCTCGCTATCCTTGCCGCCGATCGCGCCCGAGTCGGCGAGCACGGCGACGGTGGGGACGCCGCAGCGGTCGAAGATGCGCGTGTACGCCTCGCGCGCGCTGAGGTAGGCTCGGTCGAGGCCGTCCCAGTCGACGTCGAAGGAGTAGGCGTCCTTCATCGTGAACTCGCGCACGCGCATGAGGCCGCCACGCGGGCGCGCTTCGTCGCGCTCCTTCGTCTGGATCTGGTAGACCATCAGAGGCATATCGCGGTAGCTCTGCACCTGCTTCTTGAAGAGGTCGACGACGACCTCCTCGTGCGTCGGGCCGAGGACGTACTCGCGGTCGCGGCGGTCCTTGAGGTGGAAGAGGACGTCGCCCATCGTTTTGGCGCGGCCGGACGCCTCCCACAGCTCAAGCGGCTGCAGCGCCGGCATGACGACCTCCTGGCCGCCGATGCGGTCCATCTCCTCGCGGATGATCTGCTCGATCTTGCGCATAACGCGCCAGCCGACGGGCAGGTAGCTGTAGATGCCGGCGGCGAGCTGCTGGACGAGCCCGGCGCGGAGCATGAGCTGGTGGTTCGGCGTCTCGGCGTCAGCCGGGGCGTTGCGCAGCGTCTTGCCGAACAGGTTGGACATTCGCATGGTTGGTCGTTGGTCGTTGGTCGTTGGATTCTAACGAAACATGTGCGAACGCGGACCTGTGCAGCGCGCGCGGTCGTCCATCGACCTCAGGCGTTGGGGACGTCAGTCGCCGGCGTCGGCGGGCGCGCGATGCTCCATCCGCGTGGCAAGGCGCTCGGCGTACTGCATGCCGATGTAGCAGGGGATCGCCAGCAGCACGATCGGCACGCCGATGATGATGCCCTTCACGCCAACGAGCATGATGAAGAGCCCGAACGAGACGCAGAGCCCCATGCCGAGCACGGCAATGATGCGGATGATGGCGATCAGCGACGAGACCTGCGCCTCCGGCTCGGGCGCGCCTCCGAGCTCAAAGCCGTCGCCCTCATCCCCGACGAGCGCATGCTGCTCGCTCTCGGCCGCCGAACTCTCACTCACCACGCCCGCCCTCGGACCTCTCTTCGCCCGTCGCAACGGCCTGCCGCCGGCGCGGCTGACGCGACCTCAGCGCCGCGTCACGCTAACCTTGCGCCCCCGCGCCCTTCGGGCGCTTGAGCATGAAGTAGCTGCTCTCCGGCCTCATCAGGGGGAGTATGCCGGTCAGTTCCCAGCCTTCCTCGCCGAGCTTGTCGAGGTAGCCGCGGACGAACCCGGTGCGGTGTTCACCGCCCTGACGGATGTACTCCACCCCTTCCGACGAGATCCTGCCTCGAAAATCGACGTACACGACCTTGTATTCCCAGTTCGCCATGGGTCTTCCCTTTCCATGGCGCTGAACGGCCGCGACCCGCATCTCCGGCGGCAGGCCGCTGGCAGTGTGACACAGCGACGGATTGACGTGGGAGGTGGGACGTGGAAGTAGGATCAACGGGCCTGAGGCGAGGCGCCGTCAGGGCCAACGCGAGCCTCCGCAGCGAGGTGCGGCTCGCCCGGACGTGGGCCACCGAATCCCGCGAGATTCGGAGGGGTGCCGTCAGTCCGCCGGCGCGGGCTCGATCGCTGGCGCCGGCGCCGCGCGGCGGCCGCTGATGCGGCGCCACAGCCGCGCGATATCGCCCTGCTGCCACGTCACGAGGAACATGCTGGCAATGAAGACCGAGCTATACGTGCCGGTCGTGACGCCGATGAGGAGTACGAGCAGGAAGTCGCGGATGCTCTCGCCGCCCAGCAGCAGCAGCGCGAGGATCGAGAAGATCAGCGTGAGCGACGTGTTGAACGAGCGGCCCATCGTCTGCAGCAGGCTGTGGTTCACAGCGTCCGGGAAGCTGCGGATGAATCCACGCGCGACGTTCTCGCGAATGCGGTCGAACACGACGATCGAGTCGTGGACGGAGAAACCGACCACGGTAAGGATACCGGTGATGAAAAACGTGTCCACCTCGACATCGAAGAACTTCCCGAGCAGCGAAAACGCACCGACCACCAGCAGTACGTCGTGCAGCAGCGCGACGATCGCGGAGACGCCGTAACGGAGCGGGTTCGGCACGTTCCGGAAGGCGTAGGCGATGTAGAGCATGATGAACAGCGAGGCGGCGATGACGGCCAACGCGGAGTTGCGGCCGATCTGCCGCGAGACGGCGGCGGACACAGAGGAGAACTCCGTGAACTGCGTCGTCGGGTTGCCCTGCGTATCGAGGAAGCCGCCGTGCAGTTTGCTCAGTGCAAGCTCGAGTTCCTCGCGTTCCGAAGGCAGCGACGGTCCGACGGGCGGCGTCGTCGCCGACCCCTCGATCTCCTTCGTCTGGACCAGGAACTGGTTCTCGCCGGTGCGCTGCACGCGTGCGTCGCCGTATCCGAGCTTCGCCAGGTCGGACTTGACCTCCTCGCTCGTCGTCGGCTCGGCATAGCGGAAGGAGAACGTCGTGCCGGACGTGAACTCGATTCCTGGCTTCAGCCGCGGCGGGATCATCAGGGAGATGATGCCCGGCACCAGTAAGAGGCCGGAGAAGAGGTAGAACCAGTTCCGCTTCGCGACGAGGTCAAGCATCAACCGGCTCCGCTCCAGGCACGCCGCGCGTCGACATCGGCGTCTCGGCGTCGGGTTTGTCGTCGGTCCACAGCCACAGCGGCCGCGCCAACGGCGTCGCCATGGCGACGCGCAGGAACGAGCGCGTGACGGTGATCGCGGAGAAGAGGCTGACGACCACGCCGATGGCGAGCGTCAGCGCGAAGCCCTTGATCAGGCTCGAGCCGAACTGGCTCCCCATCCAGTAGAGGATGCCGCAGGTGATCAGCGTCGAGATGTTGCTGTCGCGGATCGACGACCAAGCGCGGTCGAAGCCCGCCTCGACCGACGGGATGAGGCTGCGGCCGTTGCGCAGCTCCTCCTTCGTACGCTCGAAGATGAGGATGTTCGCGTCGACAGCCATGCCGACGCTCAGCACGAAGGCGGCGATGCCGGCGAGCGTCAGCGTCACCGGGCCGGAGCCGGGGATGCCGATCTTGAAGATGGCGAGCACGACGGCGGTGTAGACAACGAGTGCCATCGCCGCGATGACGCCGGGCAGGCGGTAGTACAGGATCATGTAGGCCATGATCAGCAGCAGGGCGACGACGCCCGCCTGGACGGAATGGCGCACTGCCTGGTCGCCCAGCGTCGCATCGACGTCCTGTTGCTGAATGACCTTGAGCGGGATGGGGAAGGCGCCGTTGTTCAGGAAGGTCTTCAGTTTCTTGGCGTCGTTCAGCGTCAGGCCGCTCGTCGAGCCGGTGCTGGTGATCTGGTCGCGGATCGTCGGCGCGATGACGTGGCCGTCGGCGCCGCGGATCGGCTCGCCGTCGAGGAACGTCGCCAGCGGCAGGCCGATGAGCCGGTTCGACAGGGAACCAAAGACCTTAGCGCCATCACTCGTCATGTTGAACACCAGGATCGGCCGGCCAAGCGAGTCGAATTGCACGCTGGCGTTCGACTTGAGGAATGCGCCGGTCATCACGGTCGGCGCGCCGTTCAGCTCGCCTTTCGCGGGCGTCCAGACGATGTCATCGACGTACGCGGCCTGCGCGGTGTCGGCGGCGATGTACTGCGGCGTCACCCGCTGGGTCGTGCCGTCCTCGTTCTTGATCAGCACATCGCCGTTGGCGTCGACATCGGGCTCGCATGTCCCTGTCTTGTATACGACTTGCCGTCCCTGCCCTGGGACGACAGCGATCGGCGTCGAACCGCCGGTCTGGCCGCCGGTGATCTGTCCGTTCGCGGCACCATGCTGCAGTCCCTCGCAGAACATGAGGACGGCCGGGCGCGTGATGTCCTTCGCCGTCTGCGCGCTGACGCCGGGCAGTTCGACGATGAGGCGGTCCTTGCCCGACCGCTGCACGATCGACTCCGACACGCCGAACGGGTTGATGCGGCTCTCGATGATGTCCTTGGCGGCGTTGAGGCCGTCGTTGAGGTCCTCTTCGCTCACGTTCAGGCCGGAGAGGTCAGCCTGCAGGGTGATGCGCGACCCGCCCTGGAGGTCGAGGCCGAGCGTCATGCCCTTGCAGTCGGCGGCCGGGTTGGTCTGCGATGTATCGGTGGTATGACAGGGGAGCTCGAGCGGCCCGATCTTGCCAGGGACGCCGCGGCCGGACGGCCACGGGATGGCGTCCGGCAGGTAGCGGTCGGGCTCGTCCGGCCAGACGGCATAAATGGCACCCGCGGCGATCGCGAGGATCGCGAGGAGCGAGATCCAGTTCGACCAGCGGCGCATCAGCCTCCCGACCCCTCGGTGTTATGTAGCGACCGGGAGTATAGCGTCTGGCCGGCCGCGACCCGCTGGGCGATCGCCGTCGCGACGGCGTTGATCACGACTCCGTTACCGAAGTCGATCACGATCTGCACCGGCCCGGACTCCGGGATGTAGACCTCCCGCACGGTGCCGAGGAAGCCTGACGTCGTCAGCACCTCGTCGCCCACCTGCAGGTTCTGGATGTCTTTCTGCTGCTTGCTGTGCTCGACCTGCTGCGGGCGCAGCACGATCAGGTAGAACGCGACGATGATGCCGAGGATGACGACGAAGCCGATCTCGGCGGCGTTCATGATGGACGGGCCTCGGCCTGGTCGGTGATGGCGGCACCCTCTTCGGCGAGCAGGCGGCGCACGTACGCCTCCGCGCCCGCAACGTCTTGCACCTCACCCGCCGCCTGCGCCTCGCGGACGGCTTCGAGCAGCCGCCCGACGCGCGGGCCTTCGGGCACCCCGAACCGGCTCATGATGTCGTGACCGCTCAGGAGCCGGGGCGGATGCATTGTAGCCGCCTCGCCGAAGGTGCGCACGAGCAGGCTGTTCATATAGGCGACGTGCCGCGCCCAGCCGTCGCGTGTGAGCGATGGCCCGCGCGCCGCGGCTGCGTCGGCGAGCGCGAGGAGCAACACCGCCGGCAGCGCGTCGCCGGCGTCACGCGCGAAGCGGTAGATGGCGCGCAGCGTCGGCACCTCGCCGACCTGCGCGAGCTGCACCGGCCGCAGGTGCTCAGCGACGAGCGTCTGCACGAAGCGCACTTCGGCGGCGGAGAAGCGCAGGCGGCGCATGATCTCCCCGGCGATGCGGGCGCCGATGTCGTCGTGGCCGACGAAGCGCACCCGGCCATCCGGCAGCTCCGCGCACGTCTGCGGCTTGGCGACGTCGTGCAAGAGGCCGCCGATGCGCAGGAGCGCGGCGCGCGGCCGGCCCTCGCTCATCTCCTCGGCGAGATACGCACGCAAGTCGCGCTCGCACCAGGCGAAGGCCTGCCACAACGTCTCGCCGAGCCAGCCGGCGCCCGCGAGCATCGCGTCGAGCGCCTCGACGGTCCGGACATTGTGCTCGAACACGTCGTAGGCGTGGAACGGGCCTGGCTGGCTGAGGCCGCGACCCCCGTCCAGCTCCGGGAAGAGCACCGAGAGCAGGCCGAGGTCATCGAGCAGCCGGAGGCCGTCGTACGCCGCGTCGAGCGCGACGAGGCGCGCGAGTTCGTCGCGTTGTCGCTCCGGCGCTGCCTCGCGGAGCCGGGTCGCACGGAGACGGATGGCCTCGCAGGTCGCCGGTTCAATCGCGAAGCCGAGCTCGGATGCAATGCGGGCTGCACGCAGGAGGCGCAGTGGGTCTTCGTCGAAGCGCTCAGGCGCGATGGCGCGGACCACACGCGCGCGCAGATCGCCTAGTCCACCGGTGACGTCGATAACCTCGCTGCCGCCCAGCGGCACAGCGAGCGCGTCGATGGTGAAGTCGCGGCGGCGCAGGTCGTCCTCGAGCGTGCCCTGGCGCGCGGCGACATCGACCGTGCGGACCTCGCCGACGTCAATGACGACGCGGGCGATATCGCGCTCGCCGTCGAGGCGGACGTAGTGGCCGGCGAGTGCATCTGCGAGCGCACGGGCGAAGGCGGCCGCGTCGCCGGCGACGGCGAGGTCAAGATCGTGGACGGGGCGGCTGAGGAGCACGTCGCGGACCGTTCCGCCGACGACATCGGCCCCCCGGTTGGAGACGGACCGCGCGACCTCGGCGACGCGCCCGATGACGGTGATGAGATACGGCGGCGGTTCGAAGCGAGCGTCGTCCACCATCACAGGCTAGCGGGCTGGCTGGGTTTGCCTGGTCGCGCCTACGGCGGGCTCATGTTCCGGACAGTCGACGCGCAGCGAGCCGGGGGCGAGCTTCCTCTTGAGCAACGCACAACGATGGGGTGCGACCGGGTCGTCATACCGGTCGCGCTCAAAGAAGCGGCACGTCGTGCACATCCGCGCAACGGTAATGACACCCGCCTGCTGTAGCGATTCGATGAGGGCCATTAACGACGCGAGTAATGGCTCGCGCGACGCAGCCGGCAGCGAACGGACGGCAGCCGACAGGACTGCCGGCCAGGCCGCCAGTTCCGAGGCGACGTCGGAACCAGCGGGGGTGAGTACGAGCGTGGCGACGCGCCCATCGCTCGCCCGTTCCTTGCGCACGAGGCCCTTGGCTGCGAGGGAGGAGACGGCATCGCTGACGGTGGCGTTCGTCACCCCGAATTCGTTGGCGAGGCGGCTGACGCGAGCGAGTTCGGGACGGCTGCGCCGGAGGTGGACAAGCGTCTGAGCCTGGATCGGGCTCAGGCCATGCCGGCCGGCCGCCTCCCGTAAGACGACCTGCTGGGCCATCGAAAGGCGCTCAAGCGCGGCCGTAATCCGCTCTTCGATCGCATCGCCATCTCTCCGGTTCACACCGTCAGTGCTGCCCCTCCCGTACATACGGCTGCGCCCAGAGGGCGACCTGCATCGTAACGGACTTGGCCCACGCCTGGTGCATGCGGTCGACGTCCTCCGGGCTGTGTCCGCGCTTGGCAAGGAAGGGCTTGATGGTCGCCGTGATCGGGTAGATGAACGCGATCACGTAGCGCAACGGGATGTTCGGGACGGAATCGACCCCGTCGGTCTTGTTCTTCTTCGCCTCGTTGTGGCGCAGGCCAATTTCGTACTGGTAGGCGAGCCAGACCTCGTCGTAGGGCCGGTTGCAGGTGTCAAGGATCCACCGACCGAACCGCTTGCGTACGGCGGCCAGATAGCCGGCGATGGGCTCTCCGTCGCGACCGCTGAAGTAGTGGACGAGGTGCGGGTGCGAGGCCACGAATCCGTACCAGACGTCGAGTACGTCCTCGACCTGGTCCGCGAGGACCTCGCCAGCCATGCGGAGGGCCGCTTCGTCGTCCGGACCAAAGAGCACCGCCTGTTTGAGCAGGCTCAGTTCATCGACGCCGAACGGCGCGCGGCTGACCGAACCGTACGCGTAGCCGGGGATTCCGTCTGTCTGCATAACAGCCTCCTGCACAAGATGTTAGGAATCCTAACTAACGCGCAGGAGTACGTCAACCCGCCGTCAAGACTCCGCTTAGCCTTCAGCGGGTGCCACCTCGGCGTCGGCCGGCTCCGGCTCGTCGACGGAGGGGCGCGTCGGGATCAGCTCGTCACCCGATCCGAGGTGGTCGATGTACAAGATGCCGTTGATGTGGTCGATCTCGTGCTCGAGCGCCTGCGCGAGGAGCGAGTCAACGGCCTTGATGCGCACCTCCTTGCCGTCGCGATCGAGCGCCTTCACCGTCACCTGCTTCGAGCGCGGCACGACGCCCTGAAAACCAGGCACGGAGAGGCAGCCCTCGGTCAGGTAGCGGACGCCGGACTTCTTCACGACTTCGGGGTTGATCAGCGCCATCAGCCCCTCGTCGGGCGTCTCGATGACCACGACGCGGAGCAAGACGCCGACCTGGGGCGCGGCGAGTCCGACGCCCGGCGCGTTGTGCATGGTGTCGACCATGTCATCGATCAGACGGCGCAGTCCGTCGTCGATCGTCCGCACCTTCTTCGCCTTCTGGCGCAGCACGGGGTCACCGGCGACGCGGATGGGCAGCACACTCATGGCGCACGAAGCGTATCGCGGCCGCGACGACCGCGGAACCGCGCGGGCGCCCGCACGCGAGTACGAGGCCACCATCTCAGCGCTCTTGCCGGATCGGACGCGAGCGGAGCGCTGGACACGCCGCCTCTAGGCGCGGTCTTCGAGCCAGGCGTTAAACGTTGGCGTCCGCTTCTGCTGGAAGGCGGCGATGCCCTCTCGGGCGTCCGGATGGTGGTCCGAGATAGCCGTCTTCGTCGCGATGTCGTCCAGCGCGTGCGCGAATGACATCTCCGCGGCGTTGTAGACCGCCCGCTTGAGCAGCCGCATCGACACCTGCGGGCCGTGGGCCAGCTCGCGCGCCAGCTCCATTGTGCGTGGCAGCAGCTCGCCTGCGTCGACCACCTCGTGCACAAGGCCGAGCGCGAGCGCCTCGTCGGCGTGGACGATGCGGTTCCGCAACAGGAAGTCGATCGCCCGCCCGACGCCAAGGAGCTGCACGAGAAGGAAGTGCCCACCCTCGTCCGGCAGCAGGCCGAAGCGCAGCGTGCCGCTGCCCATCCGGGCATCGCGCGACGCGATCCGGAAGTCGCAGGAGAGCGCCAGCGAAAAGCCCGTCTGGATAGCGACACCGTTGATGGCGGCGATGCTCACCTTGTCGAGGTTGCGGATGGCGAGGTTGAGTGGCTGCGAGAGCGCGCGGAGGCCGTCATAGGTGCCGATCGGCGTGCGATGGCCGCCGGGGATCGGCGGCACGAGCGCCTCGGCGCCCCCGCCCGACGGCGGCACGTGGCCGCTGATGTCGTCGCCGGCGGAGAAGGCGCGGCCCGAACCGGTGAAGACGACGATGCGCACGCTGTCGTCCATCTGGGCCTGCAGGAGCGTCTCGACGAGGTCGCGCTTCATGCCCTGCGTCATACCGTTGAGGCGGTCGGGCTGGTTGAAGGTGATCAGGGCGATGCCCGGGTGGTGCATCGCCAGCTCAAAGCCGCGGAAACGCCCCTCACGCACCGCGCGGCTCCAGGTTGATGCTCGCCACCATCACGACGGCATCTCCTCGGCGGCGTCGAGGTGCTCGATCGCCGCCGTCGCACGCCGCAGCCAGGCGTCGAACAGCGCCAGCCCCCGCTCGTTCGCGAAGTCGAGCGTCCCGAGCGAGATGACGACGTAAACAAGCACGTACAGTGCCATCCGCCGGTACTCGCGCCAGCACTGCTCCCAGCCGTAGCCGGTCACGCCGTGCTTGAGGAGCGTGTCGTGGTAGAGCCGGACGAGCCGGCCTTCCTGGGCCTGCCGGTCGGCGGGCTCCATGCCGCCGCACAGGAGGTACGCGACATCGAAGATGCCGCGGCCGCGGCAGGCGATCTGCCAGTCGGCGAGCGCGAACTCCGGTCCTCCCTCCGGCGTGGCGAAGAACATGTTGTCCGCACGGAAGTCGGCATGGACGATCGTGTGCGGCCGGTCGGCGATCGACGACTGGAGCTTCACGACGTTCTGGCCGACGCGCTCCGCCGTCTCGCGCGTCTTCGGCGAGAGGCGCTCGCCGAAATTGGCGATGAACGGCTCCCACGCCTGCGCATACGACTGCTCGGCCGAGCGGTGCACCGGCGCGTCGACGACTGGCATCCATTCGGCGAAGGATTCGAGCTCGGGACGCTCCCACCAGGCCGCATGGAAGCGGGCGATCTCGCGGATCGCGAGTTCCGTGTGCGCGACGCTGAGGCCGGCGACGTTGTCGCCAACTTCCGCGGGCGACAGGTCCTCGAGCAGCAGGATGTATTCCTGGCGCTCGCGATCCATGTCCGAATACAGCAGCTTCGGCGTGCGCAGATCGACCTTCGGCGCCACCTCGCGATAGAAGCGCAACTCGCGGTGGTAGAAGTCGAACAGGTTGCCGATCTCGTGCCCGGCGGGGCTGGCGCCCGGGAACTTCGCGATCAGCGTCTTCGGCGCGCCCTGCTCGGGCTCGTCGTAGGTGAGGCCGACCTGCGCGATCTGGCCAATGAACCCGCTACCCTCGCCGATGCGACGGACACCGATCCCGGTCACCGCCGCCTTTTTCAGCACACCGGTCGAGCGCAGCGCGTCCGTGAGCCACGCCGCCGACAGATCATCGGGCCCCCCGGGGATCACCGTCATCTGCTTCGCCATACTCGTTCCCTCCGTCGTATCGCTCGTTAGAACATGTCGGGGCAGAACGGCGCGTATTCCGTCCTGAACATCGCATCGAAACGGACCAACGGCGCATCGGGCGAAGCCTCGGCGCGCCCATAGCGGACGGCGCGCGTCGGCGACACCTGCCCGAACAGCAGCTGCGCCAGCGCTGAAACGTCGAGTGACAGTTGCGGTGACTCGTCCGTGCGTGCGACGGACGCGCCGTCGCTGCCGGCTTCGAGCGCCCAGCGGCCGGCGTTCCACGGGCACATGTCGTCACGGACGTCAAGCACGACGCGGCCGTCTTCACCGTACGGGCGCAGCGGCAGCGCGCGCTCGACGTCGATGATGCGGCCGAGCAGGTGGTCTCGCGCCGTCAGGTACAGCTCGCGCGGGTCGAGCAGGACGTGCGGTGCCGGGTCATCGGGCGGCATCGAGTTGATCCAGATGCGCGCGGCGAGGTCGAAGTTGCGCAGGTACTCCCAGATCGCGCGGTATGCCGTCGGCGTCAGCCAGGCGTAGTCGCGCACGGAGACGCGCTGCCCGGGGCCGCCGCCGTCGTTGAACGGCGGTACGTCGAAGTGGCGGGCGCCCCAGGCGACGTAGCCTCGGGGCTCGCCCGCCTCCTCGTATACGGCGACGAGGCTCGGGCCCACGTCGAAACCTCCGAACATATTGCCGCCGCGGGCCAGCACCTGGCCCGACCAGATCGCGGGGGCGCGGTGGAGGTAACCGTTGCGGAGGCCGCTGAACTGGCGGTAGATGCGCTCTAGCAGCGGCAGCTCATCCGGTGAAGCCTCGCGCCAGCGGCCTTCGGCTGCGGGCACAGATGGCACGAAACGCACCCAGCGCGGGTCGATCGACGCCCGCAGGGAAATCGAGCAGACCGCATAGCCAAAGCGCTGGTAGATTGCGGCGATGGAGGCGAGGAGGCCGGCGATCGGCTCCATGCGCTGCTCGTAGCGGCGCCGGAAGTCCGTCTCCATGATCTTCCTCAGGTGCCCGCGGCGGCGGAACTCCGGCAGGGTGCCGACGAACGTCACGCCGGCCATCGGCGCCTTGCGGCCGTTCAGGCGGACCACGAGCGGAAAGGCGCCGTACGTGGTGGCGAGGACGCCGTCCTCGAAAGCGCAGAGCGACCATTCGGGGATGATGCCGGTGCCGTCCTGCTCGACGGGCGGCAGCGGCTCGCGGTAGTTGCCGAAGACGATCGCCGGCACGCGGCGGAATGCCTCGGCCTCCTCCTGGGTGTAGGGACGGATCTCGAGCGCCATCGGCCCTCCCGGGCGGTGCCGCGATGATACCGCGGCTGGGGACCGCCCGCCCGCGCGCCGTACGCTACGGGTGATGTTGCCGACCGAGGACGCCCCCGCCTACCTCGGCGACGCTCGTAATGGCGCTCGTCGCAGAGTCAGCCGTCACGTACGCCCGTCCCGTTCGACCTTCGCGCGGCGGCCCAAAAGCTCTCAGCGCGTTGACGCCCGCGCGCGACGCGCGATACTGCGTGCCGATGGCCGATGCCCTCACCGCGCCGCATATCCTCGAGTATCCGTACACCCGTAGCGTCGGTCCCATACTCGCCGCCTTTTTCACGGCCCTCAAGGACAGGCGCATCCTCGGCGTCCGCGCGGCCGACGGCCGCGTGCTCGTGCCGCCGCAAGAGTACGACCCCGAGACGGGCGCCACGCTCGAGGACCTGGTCCAAGTCGCCGACGCGGGCGTCGTCACGACGTGGGCGTGGGTGGCTGAGCCGCGCCCGAAGCACCCGTTGCGGGAGCCGTTCGCCTTCGCCCTCGTCCGCCTCGATGGCGCCGACACGGCGCTGCTGCACGCCGTCGCCGCGCACGGGATCGACGCGATGACGACCGGCATGCGCGTGCGCGCGCGCTGGCGCGAGGACCGCAGCGGCGACATCACCGACATCCTCTGCTTCGAGCCCCTGCCATGAGCGACCCCTACGTCGTCGTCCCGCGCCCTGTGCGCCTCGACTACACCTACACCGCCGGCACGGCCAGCTCGCGCTTTCTGCGCGCGATCATGCAGCGGCGCCTCCTTGGCTCGCGCTGTCCGTCGTGCGCGAAGGTCTACGTGCCGCTACGCGCGTCGTGTCCGACGTGCGGCGTCGAGATGGGTGACGACGTCGAGGTCAGCGACCGCGGCATCGTCACCACGTTCTGCATCGTCAACATCCCGTTCCCCGGCATGGCGGTGAAGCCGCCCTTCGCCGCCGCGTCGGTGCTGCTCGACGACGCCGATATCCCGATCTTCCACCTGATCCAGGAGCTGCCCGTCGAAGAGGTCCGCATGGGCCTGCGCGTCGAGGCCGTCTGGCGCCCGGACGACGAGCTCGAGCCGTCGATGGAGAGCATCCGGCACTTCCGGCCCACCGGCGAGCCCGACGCGCCGTTCGAGCGTTACAAGGACCACCTCTGATGCGCGAGGTCGCCGTCGTCGCCTTCGCGCAGACGCCGTACGTGCGCAGCGAGCAGGAGCGAACGGAGACGGAGATGCTGGCGCCGGTGATCCGCGAGGCCGTCGCCCGCTCCGGCATCGACGCAAAGGCGATCGGCTTCACTGTCTCCGGCAGCTCCGACTACCTCGCCGGCCAGCCGTTCGCGTTCGTGCAGGCGCTCGATGCCGTCGGCGCCTGGCCGCCGATCCGCGAGTCGCACGTCGAGATGGACGGCGCCTGGGCGCTGTACGAGGCGTGGGTGCGGCTCCAGTGCGGCGACGTCGATTCGGCGCTCGTCTACGCGTTCGGGAAGTCCTCGCTCGGCGACATCCGCGACGTGATGACGCTGCAGCTCGACCCGTACTGCGTGGCGCCGCTGTGGCCCGACAGCGTGAGCGTGGCGGCGCTGCAGGCGCGCGCCCTGCTCGATAGCGGCCGCTACAGCGAGCGCGATTTCGCCAACGTGACGGCGCGCAGCCGCCGCGACGCCCGTGCGAACCCCGCCGCGCAGCTTGCCGGCGAGGTCGATGTCGACGCGCTCCTCGCCGAGCCGTACGTCGTCGCGCCGCTGCGCAAGCACGCCTGCCCGCCGATCTCAGACGGCGCGGCGGCCGTCGTACTCGCGGCGGACAACCTCGCGCGCCAGGTCTGCGCGCGGCCTGCGTGGATTCGGGGCATGGACCACCGGATCGAGCCGCACCAGCTCGGCATGCGCGACCTCACGCGCTCGCCATCGACGCGCCTCGCCGCCGAACGAGCGGGCGCATTCGAGGCGCCGCCAGACATCGCAGAACTACACACGCCATTCGCCCACCAGGAGCTCATCCTGCGGGACGAGCTGGCATTGCCGGCAAGCACCGCCGTCAACCCCTCCGGCGGCGCGCTCGCCGCCAACGCCGTCATGGTCGCCGGCCTCGCGCGCATCGGCGAGGCGGCGCAGCGCGTGATGGGTGGCGAGGCTCGGCGCGCGCTCGCGCACGCCACATCGGGCCCCTGCCTGCAGCAGAACCTCGTCTGTGTGCTGGAGGCCTGAGCCGCGTCTTGCCGGGTGCCGCGAGCGCGGACTTTCAGCGTTCCGCGTGCCCCGTGCGCGGGCTTTCAGCCCGTGCTGAGACGGTGAAATCTCTCGCGCGACGCAGGCCGAGAGCGTTGCTAGACTGCCGCGTGACTCCCCGAACCGACGCCCACTGCCGATGATCGAACGCTACTCCCGCCCGCAGATGGCCGCCATCTGGTCCGAGCGCGGCAAGTTCGACCGCTGGCTCGCGGTCGAGGTTGCCGTGGTCGAGGCCTGGGCGGACGCCGGCCGCGTGCCACGCGCGGACGCTGAGAAGGTCCGCTCGGCGACGTACAACCTCGACGACATCAACCGTTACCAGGCGGAGACCCACCACGACGTCACGGCGTTCCTGAAGTCCGTCGCCGACAGCCTGGGGCCTGAGGGCCGCTGGGTGCATCTCGGGCTCACCTCACAGGACGTCTGGGACACGGCGACGGCGCTGCAGCTCCGCGACGCGGCGACGCTGCTGGAGGACGACCTGCACGGCCTGCGCGAGGTGCTCGAGCGGCGCGCGCTGGAGTTCAAGGACACGCTCTGCATCGGCCGCACGCACGGCGTGCACGCCGAGCCGACGACGTTCGGACTCAAGCTTGCCGGCTGGGTGAGCGAAGTAAGGCGCGCGCAGGGACGGCTCGCCGAGGCGAAGGCGCAGGTGGCCTACGGCAAGATCTCCGGCGCCGTCGGCACGCACGCCACCGTGCCGCCGGACATCGAGGAGAAGGTCTGCCTGCAGCTCGGCCTGTTCCCGGAACCGGTGAGCACGCAGGTCGTGCCACGCGACCGCCACGCGAACTTCCTCGCGACGCTGGCGCTTATCGGCGCCTCGCTCGAGCGCATGGCGCAGGAGGTACGCCACCTGCAGCGGACCGAGGTGCTCGAGGCGGAGGAGCCGTTCGCCGAGGGGCAGACGGGATCGAGCGCGATGCCGCACAAGCGCAACCCGGAGCTGACAGAGCGCATCTGCGGACTCGCGCGGGTGCTACGGGGCTACGCGCTCACCGGCATGGAGAACGTGGCGCTCTGGCACGAGCGCGACATCTCGCACTCGTCGACCGAGCGCATCACACTGCCCGACGCGACGACGCTGCTGGACTACATGCTCGCCGTCTTCACGGACGTCATGCGCGGCCTGCAGGTGTACCCGGAACGCATGCGCGAGAACCTCGAGCTGACGCAGGGCCTTGTGTTCTCACAGCGCGTGCTGCTGGCGCTGATCGAGGCCGGCCTCTCGCGGCAGGATGCCTACGCCATCGTGCAGCGGCACGCGATGCAGGCGTGGAAGCAGCGCACGCCGTTCCGCGCGCTGCTCGAGGCGGACGCGGACGTGACGTCGCGGCTCTCGCCGACGCAGCTCGACGCGCTGTTCGACTACGGCGTCTACACCAAGCACGTCGACGACAGCTTCCGCCGCCTCGGGCTGCTGTGAGCGCGCTCCCCCCAAACGCTGCCCGTCCGCCCGCGGACCTGCGGGGGCGTCATGACCTCGGCGAGATCGTTGGCTACGGCTGGCGCATCTACCTGCGAAACGTCAGCCCGCTGTTTGCGCTGGCGCTGCTGACGGTGCCGGTGCAGATGCTCGCCGGCGCGATCCAGGCGCGGGTCGATGCCGCTGACCGCATGAACGTCACATATGCGCTGCTGTTGCCGAATGCGCTCGTCAGCTTGATCGCCGGCGCGGCCGTCGTCGACGCGGTGCATCGCTTTACCGGCGGCGTGCGCCCGTCGTTCGGGGAGTCGCTGGACGCCGCGCTGGGCCGGTTCTGGGCGCTGTTCACGACGACGCTCCTGTCGGGTGCCGTCGTCGCGCTCTCGGTCCTCGCCGTACCCGGGCTCGCGCTCGTCTGGCTCGTGCGGCGCGACGCGCGCGTCGATGGGCGTCGCGACTGGTGGTTCGCCATCGTCCCGCTCGCGTTGACCGTCTACCTCATCGTGCGCTGGCAGTTCGTCGCCCAAGCGGTGATGCTGCGCGGCCAGCGGAACTGGGCGGCGCTCGACGAGAGCGCCGGCGCCGTGCGCGGCGCGTGGTGGCGAACGTTCGGTGTGCTGCTCGTACTGTTCGCCATCGAGGCGGGGTTCACGTCGCTGGGCACCATCGCCGCGCCGTTACCGCCGCTCGCTGCGGCGACGATCGGCGGCGTCATCGCGGCCCTCGCGCTGCCGTTCAGCTTCGCGGCGCAGACGCTACTCTACTACGATCTGAAGGCGCGCCAGGCGGAGGCGCGCACCGCCAGCACGCCCGAGCGTCCAGCGGAGGACGGCAACGAGCGCGAGGAGCAGATGACGGAGCAGGCCGAGTGAGGACACCGATCGTCGCGGGCAACTGGAAGATGAACACGCTGCGCGCCGAGGCCGTCGCACTCGCCCGCGCCGTGCGCGACGCGGCGGCCGCCACGACGGGCATCGAGACCATCGTCTGCCCGCCGTTCGTCTACCTCGGCGACGTCGCTGCGGCCGTCGACGGCTCGGCGGTCGCCGTCGGGGCACAGAACGCACATTGGGAGGAGAAGGGCGCGTTCACCGGCGAGGTGAGCATCACGCAGGTGGCGGAACTCGCGCGCTACGTGATTCTCGGCCACAGCGAGCGGCGTCAGCTCTTCGGCGAGACGGACGAAACGGTGAACCGCCGCGTGAAGGCCGCGCTCGCCCACGGCGTGATGCCGATTATGTGCGTCGGCGAGACGCTCGCGCAGCGGCAGGCGGGCGAGACCGAGCAGGTACTGGTGCGGCAGACTCGTGGTGGCCTCGAGGGTGTCGAGGTCGGCACCGACTTCGTCGTCGCGTACGAGCCCGTGTGGGCGATCGGGACAGGCCTCGCGGCGGACGGCGCGACGGCGCAGGAGGCGATCGCGCTGATCCGTCGCACGCTGCGCGAGGTCGCGGGCGCTCTCGCGGACGAGGTGCGCATCCTCTACGGCGGTTCGGTGACGGCGGAGAACATGGCGGAGTTCATGGCGCAGCCGGACATCGATGGCGGGCTCGTCGGGGGCGCCTCGCTGAAGCCGGACGCGTTCGCCGGGATCATGCGGGCAGCGGCCGCGGCTGGCGCCTGATGCCGCCGCCGGTCGTCGCGATCGCAGGGGCGACCGCGACGGGGAAGACGGCGCTTGCCGTCGCGCTCGCCGAGCGCCTCCGCGGCGAGGTCGTGAATGCCGACTCGCGCCAGGTGTACCGCGGCCTGGACATCGGCACGGCGAAGCCCACACGCGAAGTGCGAGCGCGGGCGCGCCACTGGCTCGTCGATATCCTTGACCCTGATCAGCCCTTCTCGTTGGCCGAGTTCCTCGACCTGGCGCACGGAGCGATCGCGGACATCCGGAGGCGCGGCCGGCAACCGATCGTCGCCGGCGGCACGGCGCAGTACCTCTTCGCGCTCGTCGAGGGGTGGTCGCCGCCCCACGTGCCACCCGACCCGGCGCTGCGCGCCCAACTCGAGGCGCTGGCCGAGCGCGACGGCGTCACCGCCCTCGCCGCAGAGCTCCAGCGGCTCGACCCCGTGCGCGCGGCCAGCATCGACGTGCGCAACCCACGGCGGCTGATCCGTGCCATCGAGGTCGCGCGCGCAGGCGCCAGCGCGAGCGTACCTCCGAGCACGCCCGTTAACGCCCGCGTAGTCGTGCTCGACATGCCACGGGAGGCGCTCCACAAGCGCATCGACGCCCGCGTCGATGCGATGTTCGCGGAGGGGCTCGTCGACGAAGTGCGGCGACTGAACGCCGAGGGGTACGCCTGCGGGCTGCCCGCGCTCGCGAGCATCGGTTATCGCGAGTGCTGCGAGCTGCTCGCCGGGCGCTGTTCGCTGGCGGACGCCGTCGCGCGGACGAAGACGGAGACGCACCGCCTGGCGCGCATGCAGGCCACGTGGCTGCGGCGCCGCGCGAAGGATGCCGTTTGGCTCGACGCGCGCTCGCCGACGCTCGTCGACGATGCGCTCAGCGCCATTTCAGCAGACACTAGGCAGTAGGAGTGCCTTCGCATCCGTCACCCGTCGGGTCGGGGGCGTTGCGATTCGGAGCCTGGTGCCCGGGCGCGATGGCGCGCAGGTGCTCGAGGCGTTCCAGCGCCTCCGCAAGCTCCGCGCCGACCGGCCCCTGCCGGACGACGCGCGCGGGCACGCCGACGACCGTTGCGGCCTCGGGCACGTCCGCGAGCACGACAGCGCCGGCGCCGATGACGGCACGCTCGCCGACCGTGATGGCGCCGAGCACGCGCGCACCGGTGCCGACGCGCGTGTAGGCGCCGATCGTCGGGCCGCGGGTGCCCATATCGTGGCTGAAGAAGCTGCCGCGTAAGCCGATCCCGGTGTGGACGCCGATGATCGCGCAGTCGCCGACCGTCGTCTCACCGTGGATGTGCGCCGAACCGTGCGGGAAGTAGACGCCGGTGCCGAGCCGCACCTCGCGGCTGATCGATGTCTGATGCAGGACTTCCATCAGGCGGTCGCAGAGGCCGGGCAGCGGGCCGCTCGGGCGGCGCCGCGCCCACTCGCGTAGACGATAGAGGATCATGATCCCGGCGGCATGGTGGTTGCGGCGGTAGCGCCACCACCACGCGTCGGCGCCGCGGCCGGCGGGCACCCAGCCCGGCCCAATCGCGAACCGATCGTGTGCAAGCAGGTCCGCTTTGATGTCGGCGATCAGCCCTCGCCGCTGCGCGCGCTGCGCCATCATCGGCAAATCCTAACAGCCCGAACCGCGACGGCGCTTGGCGCCTGCTCGATCATGGCACCCCCAACAATCAGCGACGCGACGGCTGATAGAATTGGCGTCGCATGTCCATCATCGTACGGCCGATTGATAACGACGCCGAAGCGGCGCAGCACGGCTTCATCTCGGCATACGCCTTCGACGGTGACCGCAGCGAAGCGGCGATGGCGCTGCGCTCCGAATACTACCCGCGCGATTGGCTGCTGGGCGCCTTCGACGGCCAAGAGCTTGTCGCCGGCCTCGCAATCATCCCGTTCGAGCAGTTCTTCGAAGGTGTGCGCATCGCACTCGGCGGGATCGCGTCCGTCAGTTGCCTGCCCGAGCGCCGTCGCCAGGGGTTCGTCGGCGCGCTGCTCCGCGAAGCGCTGGTGCGCATGCGTGAGGCCGGGCAGCCGCTGTCCGCGCTCCATACGCCGCACCCGGCGCTGTACCGGCGCTTCGGTTGGGAGACCGCGGGGCGCGCGGCGCTGTACGCGTTCGCACCGAAGCGCGCGCGGCCGCGGGTGCGGCCTAACGGCGGCGCATGGCGGCGCGTCGACGCCGCGTCGTGGACGGAGTTGAACAGCGTCTACGAGACACACTATGCGCCACGGAATGGCGCGCTCTCGCGCGACGAGCGGCGCTGGCGCAACCACGTCTTCTCCGACTACGGCAAGGGTACGCACGATGCGGCCGTGTGGTTCGGCGACGGCGGCCGGGCGCGCGCCTACGTCGTGTACCGCACCCAGAGGAAGCCGGTCGCGGGCTCGTTTCTAGCTGAGACGACGCTGCGCGTGATCGACTGGTGCGCGCTCGATGCCGAGGCATACGCAGCGGTGATCGGTTATCTCGCCGGGCACGATCTCGCGGACAAGGTGATCATGTTCGCGCCGGCCGAGGAGCCGCTCGGGCTCGCGCTCGACGACCCATCATGCATCGAGACGCCGACGGCGCTGTGGCACGGGCCGATGCTCCGGATCGTCGACGTGCCGCACGCGATCGAGGCGCGCGCCGCGGGCGTCGGCGGGCATGGGATCGAGGTGGTCATTGAGGTCGGGGACGAGACGGCGCCGTGGAACGCCGGCCGCTGGCGCATTGCCGCGCACGCCGGGCGGCTCTCGTGCGTGCGATCATCACAACCGGCGGCGGCGGCGATGGACGTGCGTGGGCTGGCGGCCATCTACAACGGCGCAACGTGCCCCGAGGACGCCGTGCGGGCGGGCCTGATCGAGGCAGATCGGCGAGCGCTGGATGCGCTGACGGCGCTGTTCGCAACCACGTATGCGCCATTCTGCGCGGACGATTTCTGAGGAGCGGCATGCGTACGGTATTGGCGGTGGCAGTTGCGCTGATGTTGGCGGCCTCGTTGTCCGCATGCGGCGGCGGCGATAGCGGCGAAGAGCCGCTGCCGACGGACACGCCGGCGACGACGCCGACGCCGGACAACTTCGACCCGAGCGTGCTCACCGCGCTCGTCGTCCAACCGTCCGAAACGACGGGATTCACCGGCCAGGCGCGCGTCGTGTGGAATCCGCCGGCCACCGGCGTCGTCTCGTTCTCGCTGTTCTACGGAGACGACAACTTCACCCTCCAGACAACCGTGGGACGCTATCAGACGCCGGACCTGTTCACGGCGGGCTTCGAGCGCATTCGTACCGGCCTCGCGACGCTCACGGACAGCGAGCACAACGCCGACATCCCTGGCGCGGACCAGTCGTTCTCGTACCAGCTCGACACGATCCCGGCGACATACATGCTCTCGGGCGTCGGCACCTTCTTCGTCCAGACGGGATTTTCGGCGCGCAACCCGAGCCGCAAGCCCGAGGTGCTCGATGCCGTCGCGCTCCAGCGGTACCACGAGATGGCAGTCCAGCACGTGCGGCAGTACCTCGCGAACCCGGCCGCCGCGACACCGGCCGCCGGCCTGCCGACCTATCCCCGGCCGACGGCGACGCCGGCGCCGACGCCCTGACATGCCCGGCGTCCGCTTCGACGACGGCCTCGGCGCGCTCGTCGCACCCTCCCCCTGGGAGCTCGTGGCGGACGGGTTGGGATTCACCGAGGGGCCGCTCTGGCACCCCCGGCATCAGCTCCTGTTCAGCGATATTCCCAACAGCCGCATCTACCGCTGGCTCGGCGGCCGGCTCGATGTCTTCCGCGAGCCGAGCGGCGGCTCGAACGGTCTCACGCTCGACCGCGAGCACCGTGTGCTCGCGTGCGAGCACGACAATCGGCGCGTCTCCCGCGAGACGGCTGACGGCGGCGCCGAGCCGCTCGCAACTCATTACGACGGCAAGAGACTGAACAGCCCCAACGACATCGTCGTGCGATCCGATGGACGGATCTTCTTTACTGATCCGCCGTACGGCATCCGCGAGGAGCAGCGCGAGCTGCCCTTCAACGGCGTCTTCACGCTGCTCCCTGGCGACGCACAGCCGACGCTCCTCATCGACGATTTCGACCGCCCGAACGGACTTGCCTTTTCGCCCGACGAACGCACGCTGTACATCGCCGACACGAACCGCCATCACGTCCGGGCGTTCGAGGTCGCCCCCGACGGCACGCTCACCGGCGGGCGCGTATTCGCGGAGGTGCGCGAAGAGGGCCGGCCGGACGGTATGAAGGTCGACATGGACGGCCGGCTCTTCGTCTGCGCGACGACCGTGCAGGTGTTCGCCGCCGACGGACGGCCGCTCGGCGTCATCGACTGCCCGCAGATGCCAGCGAACTGCGCGTGGGGCGGCGACGACGCGTCGTGGCTCTACATCACCGCACGCACTGCGGTCTATCGCACGCGGCTTGCCACGCGCGGCATCGCGCCGCACCTTCGCCTCGCCGATTGAACATCGCGCGGGACCACATTTCGATTTCCGCAATCTCTCGAAAAGCGACGCCCTGTATCGCGGCCGGTAGACTGGCGCGGGAGGAGCGCATGCTCGCCATCGTCGCCGAATCGCTCACCAAGCACTTTTCGGACACGATCCGTGCCGTCGATGGCATCGACCTCGGCATCGAGGAGGGCCAGATTTTCGGCTTCCTCGGCGCCAACGGCTCTGGCAAGACGACCACCGTCCGCATGCTGACGACGCTGCTGCGGCCGACCGCCGGCCGCGCCGAGGTGCTCGGCCTCGACGTCCTCCGCCGGCCGGGCGATGTGCGGGCCCGCATCGGCGTCGCGCTTCAAGAGGCCGGGCTCGACGACATCCAGACCGGCCGTGAGCTGCTGACTCTTCAGGCACGCCTCTACGGCGTGCCTGCCCGCGACCTACGGCGGCGCGTCGACCACCTGCTTGAGGTCGTCGACCTAACCGAAGCGGCAGACCGGCGCGTGAAGACATACTCCGGCGGCATGAAGCGCCGCCTCGACCTCGCCGCAGCGCTCGTGCATGGTCCCCGCCTCGTCTTTCTCGACGAGCCGACAACCGGCCTCGACCCGATCAGCCGCGATGCCATCTGGCGGTATGTCGCCGAGCTCAACCGCAGCGATGGCGTGACGTTCTTTCTCACAACCCAGTACCTCGAAGAGGCCGACCGGCTCGCGCACGAGGTCGCGATCATGGACGCCGGCCGCATCGTCGCCCAGGGCGCGCCCGCGGACCTCAAGGCGAGCATCGGCGCGGACGTCGTCACGCTGCGGGTCGAAGGTGGCGCCGACGAGCTCGCTCGCGCCGAGGCGGCCGTCCGCCGTTTCGAGGGCATCGAGGACGTCCGCCGCCTCGACGACGCGATCATCGTCTACGTGCGCGAGGGCAGCAGCGCCATCGCCAGCCTCGTGCTGCTGCTCGACCAGTCCGGCGTCCGCGCCCGCGAGGTCACGCTCGCCCGTCCGACGCTGGACGACGTGTTCCTGCGCAAGACCGGCCACCACCTCGGGCCGCACGACGGCGGACGCTGGGACGAGGCGCCGGCGCCCGCGTCTCGCCACACGGAGCGCGCCCGATGATCCGCGCGGCGACGGTCGTTTGGCATCTGATGCTGCGCGCGCTGCGCGAGACGCTGCGTCAGCCTGGCGTCGAGATTGGCAACGTCTTCATCCCGCTGTTCTTCTTCGCCGTCACCGTCGGCGCCATCGGCAACGTGGCGGGCCGCGCCTTCGGCGTGACGAACTACACCGGCTTTCAGCTCCCGGTCGTCGTCCTGCAGGCCGTCGCCGGCGCCTCCGGCACTGCGGGCTTCGGCACCGTCACGGACATCGAGCGCGGCTACTTCGACAAGCTGCTGCTGACGCCGACGCCGCGCATCGCGATCGTGCTCGGCCGCCTCATCGGCGACGGCGTGCGCGTCATGGCGCTCACCGCACTCGTCGTCGTCGTCGGACTCCTCGTCGGCTCCGGCATGAAGACCGGTGTAGGCGGCGCCCTCATGATCATCGCTATGGGCGGCGTGTTCGGCCTCGCCTACTCCGGCATCGGCGTCGCGCTCGCTCTCCGCACCGGCAGCGCGCAGGCGGCGCAGCTTGGCTTCCTGATCTTCTTCCCGCTCGTCTTCCTCTCGCCGGCCTTCGCGCCCAAGGAGGTGTTCGCCGACTGGCTCGAGTTCATGGCCACGATCAACCCCGTCACCTACATCATCGAGGGCATGCGCGACCTCGTGCTCGACGGCTGGGACATCAGCTCGCTCGCGGGCGCCTTCGCGTCGATCGCCGGCCTCGGCATGTTCACGATGCTGCTCGTGCTCGGCGCGCTGCGCTATCGCACCGCGTGACGATGGAAGGCGGCCGCTGATGCGCATGAACACGCTCGGCATGACCAGCCTGCAGGTCTCGAACATCTGCCTCGGCACGATGCAGTTCGGCTGGACCGCGGGCGAGGCCGCCTCGTTCGCGACACTCGATGCCTTCGCCGACGCCGGCGGCAACTTCATCGACACCGCCGACATCTACAGCAACTGGGCGCCCGGCAACCCAGGCGGCGTCTCGGAGCAGATCATCGGCCGCTGGCTCAAGCAGCGCCCCGACCGCGACCGCTTCGTCATCGCCACGAAGGTCCGCGGCCGCATGTGGGCCGGCGACGACGGCGAAGGCCTCTCTCGCGCGCACATCCTGCGCGCGGCGGATGACTCGCTGCGCCGCCTGCAGGTCGAAACGATCGACCTCTACCAGTGCCACTGGCCCGACGAGGGCACGCCGATCGAGGAGACGCTCGCCGCCTTCGCGACGCTTATCGAGTCCGGCAAGGTGCGTTACATCGGCGCCTCGAACTACGACGCCGAGCAGCTCCAGCAGGCGCTCACCGCATCCGGCGAGACGGCGCTCCCGCGCTTCGAAACGCTGCAGCCGCACCACAGCCTCGTCCACCGCTGCGAGTACGAGCGCGACCTCGCGGCGCTGTGCGAGCGCGAGGGCATCGGCGTCATCCCCTACAGCCCGCTCGCCGGCGGCTTCCTCACCGGCAAGTACCGCCGTGGCCAGCCTCCGCCGAAGAGTCAGCGCGCCGCCCGCGCCAAGCGCTTCATGACGGACGAGGGCTTCGCCGTCCTCGACGCCCTCGCCGAGATCGCCGACGCGCACAGCACGACGGTCCCCGCCGTCGCCCTCGCCTGGGAACTGACGCGCCCCGCGGTCGTCGCGGCGATCATCGGCGCCAACTCCCCCGAACAGCTCGCTGACCTGCTTCCCGGCGGCGACCTCACGCTGACACCGGGCGAAGTCGCCCGCCTCGACGCTGCCAGCGCCTGGGCGATGCAACGCTCGCTCTAGTGGCTCCGGCGAGTCTCTCGGGCGTTACTACGCACCAAGCCGAGCGCGATGCCGAGCATGCCGCTGAAACCCGCCGCGAGTGCGAACAGTTCAGGTACGAGCATCGAGCGGTCGTGGGCATGCAAACCCGTCGACGGCAACACGGCGACCGAGGTGGGAGCGGGCGACGGAATAGCCCTGGCACAGACCGTCTCTGCAACGCTGGCGGTGCCGACCGCAACAAGCTCGGCGCCGCGCGCATCAAACGCGCGTAGTTGCACCTGCGTCGACCAGCCGTACCACCTGTCTCCCGCAGCCGGCGGAGGAAACGCGACGGCATACTCCGTTGCGGCGCCCGCGAGATGCACATCGATCGAGATCGTCGACGACTGCCCCGCACGCGCTGGAGTGCAGAACGGGTCCTCGGGATCAACCCCGAGAATCGAAATTGTGCCGGAGAGGTGGATCCGTTCGGCGCCCGCAATCGGATCCCACGTGATGCGGGCTCCGTCCCCGATTAGACCGGTGACGCGGTCGGCATTGATCGTTGCGTGGACAGGTGTGGGTGTCGACATCGGTTGCTGCGCTGAGACACCGGAGCTGGTCGTCGCGCGGGCACTAATGACGCCTGCGATTGCAGTCGCCGTAGCCAGTAGGGACAGCGCCCGCGCCATGACAGCTCCGTCTCGACAGCCTCGGAGTACAACGCCGCAACGGAGCCAGGGGTTTACGGCGAGTGGCTAGATCAGCGACCACCGCCCGCCGTGCTCCGCGAACCAGCGTTGCATCCCCGCGCGGTCCGTGGGCTGGCGCGCCATCCAGCGCACCTCGTGCTGCTCGCCGCCGAAGTCCGTCCACGCCATCCGGAGCTGCTCCACGGCATCGCGGTCGATCTTGCACTTCGCGACGACCGGGTCGACGCCGTACAGGCGCGCGGCATTCAGCCCGAACACCTTGCGCTTCACGTCCGGCGTCAGCAGCGGGTAGCCGTACTGCTGCGCGAACGCCGGGTCCATCTGAAAGGCCCGGAACGCCGCGATCTGCGGCTGCGGCGAGCCGGTCCAGATGCAGTCCGTGCCCCAGAGCACGTTGTCCTCGCCGCAGTACTTGAGCAGCTTGCCGAGCAGGTGCGCCGCCTGCGTCGGGTCGCTCATGATGTTCCGCCACGTCGACCCCAGCTCGGCGTAGACGTTCGTGTTCGGCTGCACGCCGTTGTCGAGCAGGCTCTTCACGAGCGTGTTCACGCCCAGCTCCGCGTTGTCCGGGTCGTACGGCCCCTCACGCGTCCCCGGATACCAGCCGGAGTGGTAGACGACGAAGTTCATGTCCGGGTACGCCTTCGCGACGACCCCGATGTCGCGCGGCGACGCCTTTGCGCGGTCAAAGCCGAACAGCGGCAGCCCCTTATGCGCGCAGATGATCTTCACGCCGAGCTTGCGCGCCTGTTCGATCACGGGGATGCCGAGGTCCGGGTCGTCGAGCTGCCAGCCGACACCATTCGGCCCCCACGGCGTGTAGACCTTCCACGCCGCGACGTCCATGGCCTCCGCGCGCGCCTGCATGCGGTCGAGCTGCGCCTGCAGCCCTGACGGCAGGTTCGGCACGACGACGCTGTGCAAGCGCATGCGCTGGCTGTCCGGCGGCGACAGCCGGTTCAGGATCTCGCGCGTGCGCTTCATCTCGTCGAAGTTCAGCGGGTCCTCGTTGTCGCCGGACGGCGTGTCCGAGAGCACGGCGAGCGTCGTGTCGCTCTCGAGGAAGATGTCGTGCGCGTAGTGATAGCGGCTGAGGCAGTCGAGCCGGTCGGCCTCGCTGCACGACGGGTCGCCGCCGAGGAAGCGGCGGAAGAACTCCGCCGTCGCCGGCGATTCCCGCACCCACGGCCCCTCGGGGTCGACGTGGTGCGTCTGGACGTCGAAAATGAACTCGTCGCCCTCGAGCTTCTCGCACGCGGCGTGCTCGTCGCCGTCGGCGGGCACGTCGTAGGTCGCGCCCGGCGTCTCGCCGCCCTTCTTCGAGCCACCGCCACAGCCGGCGATGTTGATCGCCGCCAGGGTCACCGCGATGCCCGCTGTGCTCTGCAGGAAGCGCCGCCGGTCGATGCCGCGGCGCCGCGCGATCTCCTCCGCCATCTCGTGCGCGAGCGCCTCCGCGTGCAGGTGCTCGCGCGTCCGCGCCGCCGGCACGAACTCGCCGTTGCTCGCCTGTCCCGGCACGAACGGCAGCGCTAACGGCAGCTCCGGATCCGTCTTTTTGACGCGCATCGCCCCACCTCCCGCGCTGCGCCCTCGGCGCCCGCATGGTATACGAGCGGCAATAACCTCGAGGAGGACGCGTATGGGCAGGCTCGACGGCAAGGTCGCCGTCATCACCGGCGGCGCCAGCGGTATCGGCGAGGCCACAGCGCGCCTGTTCGTCCGCGAAGGTGCGCGCGTCGTCATCGCCGACATCCAGGACGCGCGCGGCGAAGCGCTCGCGGGCGAGCTCGGCGGCGCCGCGGCCTACCAGCACGCCGACGTCACGTCGCCGGGCGACGTCGAGGCTGCCGTGCGACGCGCCGTCGACGCATTCGGTCGACTCGACGTGATGTTCAACAACGCGGGCGCCCTCGGCACCGTCGGCCCGGTCGACGAGATCCCCGTCGACGAGTTCGACGCCACGATG
>Ga0209172_10001536_pt1 | contig 47933 bp, 33 predicted proteins | sample LarsenN4metaG_FD_184113 | JGI IMG/M metagenome (GOLD analysis project Ga0209172, IMG submission 184113) | Hot spring sediment bacterial and archeal communities from British Columbia, Canada, to study Microbial Dark Matter (Phase II) - Larsen... ... | reverse complement strand
TCGGAGCCCGGCCGGGCGATCCGTCGATGGCGGGGCTGATCGCCGAGTACTCGGGTTACTCGACGATGATCTTCATGATGGGCTGGGCCGTGGGCGGCGTCGTGTTCGGGATCATGGGGGACCGGATCGGCCGGGCGAAAACCATGATCGTGACCATCCTCTCGTATTCGCTGTTTACCGGCTTGAGCACGCTGTCTATCGGAGTCTGGGATTTCTCGGCCTACCGCTTTCTGACCGGTCTCGGCGTCGGTGGACAGTTCGCGGTGGGGGTCGCGCTCGTGGCGGAAGTGATGCCGGATTCCGCCCGGCCCTTCGCGCTGGGAGCGCTCCAGGCGTGCTCGGCGATCGGAAACATGCTGGCCGCCGTGGTCGGCATCACGCTCGGACAGCTCGAACAGTCCGGCGCGATCGGCAGCGCGTGGCGGCTGATGTTCATCGTGGGTGCGCTGCCGGCGCTTCTGGCGATCACGGTTTTCCGTAAGCTCAAAGAGCCCGAGCAGTGGACCCGGGCGCGCGCCGAAAGCAGGCGGCTCGGTTCCGTTTCGGAGCTGTTCTCGGTTCCCCGCTGGCGAAGGAACGCGGCCGTCGGGATGCTGCTGGCCTTCGCCGGAGTGGTCGGCCTGTGGGGGATCGGCTTCTTCAGCTTCGACCTTCTCGGTTCGGTGCTCGACAAGTCGTTCCGCGCCCAAGGGCTGCCGGAGAGCGTCATCGCCGGGAAGAAGACGATGTGGACCGGCATCACGTCGCTGCTTCAGAACTTCGGCGCGTTCTGGGGCGTCTACGCCTTCACCTACATCACGTCGGTGACCGGAAGACGGCTCGCCTTCGCCGTGACGTTCGTCGCGGCGATGCTCTCGACGGCGTTCACCTTCTGGTATCTGCGCGACTTCAGCGATATCTTCTGGATGATTCCGTTGATGGGCTTCTGCCAGATCGCCCTGTTCGGCGGCTACGCCATCTACCTGCCCGAACTGTTCCCGACGCGCCTGCGGAGCACGGGAACTTCGTTCTGCTACAACGTCGGCCGGTTCGTGGCCGCGGCCGGTCCGCTTGCGTTGGGCCTGCTGACCAGCCGCGTCTATGCGGGCTACGAGGAGCCGATGCGGTACGCGGGCGTGACGATGTGCCTGGTCTTCCTGGTGGGGCTGGCCGTGCTCCCCTTCGCGCCGGAGACGAAAGGGAAGCCGCTGCCCGAGTAGCGCCGGGATCGGCCGGGAGCCCGGCTAAAACGTGAGCCGGCCGACAAGCTGGATCACGCGGGCGTTGCTCTGAAAAACCCGGTCCGGACGGTTGAAGTCCGGGTGATTGGGCAGGGTGATCGAATTCGACCCCGCCGTGACTCGCGGGCGCGGTCCGACGGTGTTGGTGAAGCCGGGCACGAACTGTGCGTGGTTGAGGGCGTTATAGGCTTCCCCGCGCAGCTCGAAAACCGTCCGCTCGCCCAGGCTGACGCGCTTGGACAGCGACACGTCCACGTTGTTGATGCCGGGCATTCGGAGCGTGTTCCGGGCGGCGTTGGTCTCGCCGCCCTGGCCCACCGCAATGTAGCGCGCCCCGGGATTGGTGGCCAGGTAGGCGACCACCGCGCCGGACGAGTTCCGGAGCGGAACGCTGGCCGATCCCGCGCCGGCGGCCCCGGCGGGGTTGACATAAGTCCGGTCCGCCCAGACGTCGGTGTTGAAGTTGACGTCCGCGAACGTCCGTGGCGTGATGTAGGCGCCGCTCTCCGCCATGTAAGCCCCGGAGACGCTCCAGTTTCCGGCGAGATTCCGCAACGCCCAGTTGCGCGAACGCCTCAGCCACGGGGAATCGTAGATCCAGGCCAGCGACAGGCGATGCCGGCGGTCGAGCGCCGAGAGCCCCCGCTCGAGCCGGAGATTCTCGAAATCGTCCGGACGACGCGGATTAAGAAGCGTGCTGGCGAAGTTGGCGGTGGAATCGTCGATATTCTTCGACCAGGTGTAGGCGCCGGTGAGCAACAGGTTGCGGCTGTAGCGCTTCGTGATCTGCGTGGCCAGCCCGTGATAAGTCGAGTTGCCCAGCGGCTGGAAAGAAGTGATCGGCGGTCCGAAACCCGATTGTTGAAGCGGGTGCACGCCCGGCGCAAGCTGGTTGAGGGTGAGGGGCAGGCTGTCAAGCGTGGCCTGCCCGGGATTGGAGAGATAGACCGGAAGACGCCGGCCCGTGGGGGCGCCAGCCCGGCGGTTCATCTGAATCTGCTGGATCAGGTGGACGCCGCGCGTCCCAACATAACGTGTCTCCACCGTATAGTCCTTGCCCAGCACGCGCTGGACGCCGAGACTCCACTGGATCGAGTAGGGGCGCTGCTGGTCCGGCACGAAGGTCGCGGTGCTGGCGCGCGCGGTGGCCGGATTGGTGATCTCGACCCGCGTGTTCGGAATCCCGCCGTTGGCCAGAAAGTTCGGGGCGTTGCTGTTGGCGATCACCTGCGTGGTGAAGAATTGCGGCGGCAGGGAGTTGGTTCCCACGTTCAGAAAAATCTGGTCATAGCCTAGGCCCGCGCCGGCGCGGATGGACGTGCGGCCCTGTCTGTCCGGCGACCACGCCACCCCGACGCGCGGCGCCCACGCGTTCCGGTCGGCCTTCGGCTCGCGGAACTCGATGACGCCCGGAATCGAGGCCAGTGCGTTGAGCGACTGGAGCTTCGAGCCCGCCGGCACCCCCACGTACTCATAGCGCAGACCCAGGCTGAGCGTCAGGTCCGGGCGAAGCCGGATCTCGTCGTTGACGAACCCGTAGTGGGAAAGCAGGTTTCCAGCGAACGGGAAGCCGCCCACCGAACGGATGGCCGTGGTGGGGGCCAAGTCCAGCAGGTAGCGTTCGAGTGTCGCGTACTGATACTCTCCGCGGTTGTATTGAATGAAGTAGCTGGTCAGATTGAGCTTGCGGCCATCGTAGCCGAACTTCAGCGTGTGCCGGCCGCGAATCCAGGTGAAGTTCTCAACCAGCTGGAAGGTGTTTCCGCGAACCGACTGGGGCGAAGCCTGGAACGGCCCAACGGTCAGGCCGAGATCCGCGAAGGCCAGGTTGGGGAACGAATCGAGTCCGGGGAACCTCTGCGGGCCCACGGGGCGGTCGTCCACCCGGCGATTATAGGCGAGGCGGACTTCGTTGGTCGCCGAAGGCGATATGGTCCGTACGTGCGTCAGCGAGGCAACGTGCGCGCCGGCGAGCACGGGCGTGAAGAACTGGGGCAGGTTGGGCGAGGAGTCGATCGAGCGCTGGCGGTAGAGCAGGTAGCGGCCGCGAACCTGGTCCCGTTCGGAGAGATAGTAATCGCTCGAGACAACGGCGCTGGTGTCGTTGGCGTAGGAAGGCGCCACCACGCTTAGCAGCCCAAGAGGAATCTGCGTTCCGCCGACGGTGGCGAAGCGTCCGGGCGTGGCCTGCGGAGCGGCGGGAACCTCGCTTCGGAGGACGTCGAGATTGCGCCGGCTGATCCCCGGCGTGCGATCGAGAATCTCGAACGCCGCCTGCGTCGGGACCTGCACTCCTCCCGCCGCCGAGGCGAGCCCCTGCGGCATGTACTCGACGTTGCCAAAGTAGAACCAGCGATTCTTCCGAACCGGCCCGCCCAGGCTGGCGCCGAAACGATTCTGGTCAAAGCGGGGGTTCGAGGAAACGCCCACCCGCTTGAACTGTTCGTCGACCGCGTTCAGGTTCCGGTTCTGAAGATAGTAATACGCGGAACCATGCAGGTCATTCGTTCCGCTCTTGACCACCGTGTTGAACTGGCCGCCGTTGGCGTGGCCGAACTCCACCGAGAACAGGTTCTGCTGAACCGAGAATTCCGACACCGCCTCGTTCGACACGCTGATGACCGGACCCGTCGTCACGCGGAGGTTGTTGTCGACGCCCTCGATCATGAAGTTGTTGTTGGCGGGACGCTGCCCACCGACCGACGGCCCTGTTCCGTACCCGATTCCGCCCGCCGTCGTGACGCCCGCGTTGAGCAGGCTCAGGTTCAGCACACCCGTGTTCCCCTGCCCGGTCAGAGGAAGGGCGGCCGCCTGGCGCCCCCCGAATGCCGTCGAGATGTTCGCCGTCGTCGTGTCGATGGCGGCCGCCGCGTCGGTCACCTCGACACTGGTCCGCACCTGGGCGGGCTCGAGCGTCAGGTTGACGGTCGGAGTCTTGTTCAGCGTGATGTAGACGTTGTTCACCGTCGTGGCGGCGAAATTCGGCGCGGCCGCCGTGAGCCGGTAACGGCCCACCGTCACGTTGTTGAACCGGTAGGCGCCGTCCAGGTTTGCAATGGTGCGCAGTTCCACTCCCGTTTCAAGGCTCACCAGGGACAGTTGGGCGGACGGGACGGCGGCGCCCGTGGAATCAGTCACCGCCCCGGCCAGGTTCCCGTCCATGGTCTGGGCGCACAGGCACGCGGCGAATCCCGCCGGCAGCAGCACCCGACCAACATAGTTTTTCATTGGCTCCCTCCTCGTCAACACATCGGCGGCCGCGGCTGCAAGAATCGTCCGTGCTGCCGTCGGCGGATCCCAACCCTGTACTTCAGACATCGGCTCACGCGGATTTCCCGTGTACACAAAGGCGCGCGCAAAAACACTGTAGAACTGGGCCGCGGAAGTGAAAACGAGGGTACCGCACAACGGGAGAAAAACCTTAAGGGCCCGGGCTTTCGGTTAAAGCCCGGAGCGCCCGCAAGGCGGAGCCCACCGCGAAAAGTGATTGGATCGGCTATCCCCACAAGGGGGCCCTCGCCGTGCCCATGAAAAACCGCGCCCCATCCGGGGACTGATTCAGCCTCGGACTTGCTGCATGGCAAGGCCGCGCTTCACGACCCCTGCCCCTCCAGGAACAAGCGCCTGAGCGCCACCGATCGAATCGCTGTCTGTCAGTGCCCGGCGCCGCCGAGGACCCATTCCCGAGTGAAGCGCGCCCACCGTATGTCGCGGCCGCCGTCTTCGCGCTGCGCCTGCCAGACGGCGACCAGGGTTCCGTCCCGGGTTTGAGTCAGGCCCGGGTAGGACACCTGCGGCCCCGCCGACGTGGCCAGCACGCGCGGAGCCGACCAGGTCCGGCCCCCGTCGGCGGAGATGGCGACGGCCAGCGGAAAGCGGTTGATCGGGGAGTTGTTCCAGACGGCGGCGATTTCGTTGGGAGCGTTTTCGAGCCTCCATAGAGCCGTGGGCGTGTTGTGGCCGGTCAGCGCGGATGGGACCGGTTTCGACCACGTGACGCCTCCGTCGCGGCTGCGCGCTTCATAATGGCGCGAACCGCCGGACCGCAGGACCAGGTAGATCTCGCCGTCGGCAAGTTGCACCACGGCTGGCTCGGCCAGCCCGTTGGTGGACCCCGGAGTGACTTTTTCAATGAAGATATGGAGGTCGCCGTGGAGGGTCCATCGGAGGCCGTCGGCCGACAGCAGCAGGCCGCTCGAGAGATCCATTTCGCCCTCGGTGCGGGCGCGGAGTCCGCGCTCGGGCCAGCGGTCCCAGGAAATGCCCATGGCGTAGGTTCCGTTAGCAAGGCGAATCGCGTTGTGGGTCTTGCCCGGCGTGTACTGCCGCGGGATGAAGATCTCGACCGGGTCCGTCCACGTGGCGCCGTTGTCGTGGCTGCGGACACAGAAGGTCCACGCCTTTCGGATGGTGTTGGGGTTGTCGACCCGCGTGAAATAGACGAACACGTTGTTTCCGTCAACGAGCATGTTGGGGTCTCCGGCGAAGCGGTCGGGTTGGGTCTCCTGGTAGAGAGTGCGCGGCGGAGTCCATGTGAGACCGCCGTCGCTTGAGAATGACGCCGCGATGCGCGAGCGCGGCGGCGAGCCCTTGGCGTTGGCGCCGAAGACGATCATCAGGCGGCCGTCGCCGAGCCGGCCGACCTGAGGGATTGTGTTGGAGTGAAAGGTGGCTCCGTCGCTGGCCACCGCCGTGCCGGTCTCCAGTCCGGCGGCGCAGGCGGCGCCTGCGGCCAGGAGAAAAATAGGCATAAGGCGCGCGTGGCTGCCGCGGGACGTCGTCAGGGTTCGGGACATGTCACAGTATACTGGCGGTTTTCAGATCTTCGGGAGGCGAGGGTGATTGAACGGCTGCGGATCGCCGCGGCGAGCGTCGCAAGCAGGCCGGGGGACACGAAGGGAAACCTCGGCCGGATCGAGGCCGTCTGCGGGCAGGCGGCGCGGCAAGGCGCGCAGCTGGTGCTGACGCCCGAGCTGTCGCTGACGGGATTTGTACCCAACCATCCGGCTGGCGATCATGCGGCGTGGCTGCGCGAGGCGCTGGCGGGGGCGCGTCGCATCGCCGAGAGGCTGGATGGCGGTGCGCTGGACGGATTGGCCTCTGTGGCGGCGCGCACGGGCGTGATGATCGCGGCGGGACTGCTGGAGGACGCCGGAAACCTCCTGTTCAATTCGACCGTGCTCGTCGACGCCGGCGGCGTGCTCGGCGTTTTCCGGAAGATGCACGTGCCGATGTTCGAGATGCCGTTCTACAACGGCGGTCCGGCGCCCGAAGTCGCGGCCACGAACTTGGGCCGGATCGGGGTGAACATCTGTTTCGACGCGCTGCTGCCGGAGTCCACGCGGCTGCTGGCGGTGCAGAACGCCGAGCTGGTTCTGTTTCCGTTCGCGGCCGACCCGCCTCCGGGGACGGCGGCGGCCTGGGCGGACTGGGCTGGCCCTGCCTTACGCGCGCGGTGCAGGGAGAATGGCGTATTCGGCGTGGCCGTCAACTACCAGGGAACAGTCCGCTTCGCCGGCGTCGAGCAGACCTTTCCCGGCGGGGCGCTGGTCGTGGGTCCGAAGGGCGAGGGAATCGCCTCGGAGGTCGAAGGCGGAAGCCTGTTGATCGCGGATCTGGAAGCCGCGGCGCTGGCGGCGGCACGGTCGGAACCGGAGTACCTGTTTCGCTTCCGCCGGCCGGAGCTCTACGGTCCGCTGGCGCGTTGAGGACCTCTTTGCGGGTTTGCCTTAAAACCCGGTCAGCCGCACCAGAATGCCGTCGAGCGCGCCGGAGAGATCCTCCTGGACCGGAGATTGCACAGGAAAGTTCGGGGAGCCGGTCGACCCGCCGGCGAACAGGTCGCCCGGAGAGCGGAAAGCGAGGGCGAGGATGGAATCCGACGAACTCCCTCCGAGCAGGGATGCGAAGTTCAACGCCGAGCCCGCGGAGTCCACGCGCACCACAAAGCCGTCATATCCGCCGCCCGGGGACGTCTGGACGGCGGCGACAGACGGGAAGTTGGCGGACGCCGAATAGCCCGCCACGTAGGCGCGCCGGCTGGCGTCGACGCGGATGGAGGTTCCCCAATCCACGCCTTTTCCTCCCAGATAGCTGCTGTAGAGGCGGATGCCGTCCGAGTTCAGCTTGGTGACAAAGGCGTCGAGCGTGCCCCCGCCGTGCGTGTTCTGGAACGCCCCCAGAACCGGAAAGTTCTTCGAGCTGGTCACGCCGGTGATATAGGCGTTGTTGAACGAGTCGACCGCGACCGAGTGGGCGCATTCCGGCGACCCGGAGGCGCCGCCCGTTCCACCGAGATACGTGCCGTAGATCTGCACAAACGCGTCGCCGTCGAAGCGGACCACCCAGGCGTCCTGGCCGCCCCCGGACAGGCTCTGCTGGGCCCGGCGGGTCGGGAAGTTTCTCGACGTCGTGCAGCCGGCCAGAACCGGAGTCAGGTTGGCGGACACGGCGATCGCGGCGGCGCGGTCGTCGCCCGTGCCTCCGAGAAACGTGCTGTAAGAGATGGTTCCGTTGATGCCGATCTTGAACGTGAAGGCGTCGCGCGATCCGCGCAGTGCCGCCTGGAAGGGGAAGCGCGTCGGAAAGTTCGCCGATTCGGTTTCGCCTGCCACGTAAGCCTGGCCGAAGGCGTCCACCGCCAGACCATTGGCCATGTCGTTGGCGCCTCCGCCGTAGTAGGTGCTGTAGACGAGCTGGTTTCCCGACGAGCTCAGCTTTGTGACGAAAACGTCACGGCCGCCGGCGAGCGACGTTTGCAAGGCCTGGATCACCGGAAAGTTCGTGGAAGCCGTGTAGCCGGCGACGTAGACGTTGCCGGAAGGATCTGTGTCGACGCCCAAAGCCCGGTCGTCGCCGGACCCTCCCAGATACGCGGCCCAGACCAGGGCCGTGCCGGTGGGATCGAACTTCGCGACAAACGCGTCGACCGATCCGCGGAAGCTGCTCCCCGCCAGTGCCGACGGGAAGTTTGGCGATTCAGTCCAGCCGGCCGCATAGGCGTTGCCCGCCGCGTCCACGGCGACCGCCGTGACGGCCTCGGCGCGCGCCCCCCCGAGGTAGGTCGAAGAGGAGATCGCCGGGTCGATCCACAGCGTCCGGCCGGGATCATACGGGCCGATGTCGAAACGCACTTCGCCGTCCGGACCAACGCGGAACCCGCAGACGACCGGTGCCCGCTCTCCATCCCGTTCCTGCCAGGCGACGGGCGCGGCTTCCTCGAGAACACCCGCGGACGTGGCCACGCGCAACGGGCCGCCCGCCGCCGCGGACATCCCGAGCGCGCCGTGATAGCGCATCCGGATCAGCGACGGGTCCGCTCCGGGCGCAACGGTAAACTCCGATTTGAGTTGGCGGCCTCCCGCCCGGTAGATTGCGTCAATGCCCGGGTAGAGTTCACGATACCGCACGCCCGTCCACGAACGGCGGTCCGTCTGCCATTGCCGGCGATCCTGCCCGAGGAGAACATGGATCCGCGCCGGCCCCAGCCCCACTCCCTCCGGCTCCGCGCCGGATGAGCCCTGGAACTCAAGCGTGACGACGCTGCCGCGCCAGCCGAAGCGAACCACCCCGGCGCGGAACTCCGCTTCGAGATCCGCCGTGCGAATCCAGAAAGCGGCGCCTTCTCGCGGATCCTCCACAAACAGCGCAGGCAGCCCCGTCAGCGCGGCGGCGGGTGCGCCCGCGCGAGTGGTCAGTTTTGGATGGAAAGTCCCGTCCCGATGGACCGTCGCGGGAGGCTGCCCCAGTCCCGGCCATGCCGCGGCGACGGCGGCGAGGGCAACAGTCCACCAGGAGGACCCGCCTCGGATGAGACGCATGTGGCTCCCTGCCAGATGGATCGGTGAGGCGTGCGGAAAACAAGAGGACTAGAGTAGGTGATACGCCTCAACTTTTTTCCGGGGTATCCGCGGCGCGCCCGGCCCCGCGTCACCGTCGGGACCCCCTCGGCGGAGGGTTCGCGATCCCCCTCCAGACGATGTCCACCAGGTCCGCCGGAAAACCGGCCGGGACGCGGGAGTCCGCCAGGTAGCGCGCGTAGAAAGCGCCGACGAGCATATTCACAGCGCAGTCCAGGTCCGCGTCCGGCCGGATCTCGCCGCCGGCGCGCGCCCGTTCGAGCAGGACGCGCAGCATTCGCCGGCGCGGCGCCACGATCCGCTCGCGGAACAGGCGGATCAGGTCCGGCGTGTGCGACTCCTCGGCGAGCACCGTCCCGATGAGCGCCATCCCGTTGGGCCGGAGCAGCGACCGGCAGAAGTTCTCGAGCGTCCGCACCAGATCGCCCTTGTGGGTCCCCGTGCGCACCGGCGGTTCCATCAGTTGCAGCGTCCGGATCGCCGCCGTGGCCAGGTCGGCTTTCGAGGCCCAGCGCCGGTAGATCGTCGGTTTGCTCACCCCGGCTTCCTGCGCCACCCCGTCCACCGACATCCGGCTGTAGCCCTCCTCCCGGAGCAGCCGCAGCGCCGCCTCGAGGATCCGCTGTTCGGTTTCCGGATCGCGCGGCCGGCCGGGCGGGCGGGGCGAAGTGTCTGGCGAGGGTTGCAAAGGGGCCTCTTATCTGAATCCTCAGTTGATCTTGACAATCTATATAGATACGATACAGTATCGAAATAAAACCAGGGCCGCAGCGCCCGGACAGGAGCCTTCATGAAAATCGCTTTCCTCGGCTACGGAAACGTCGGGGCGCCTTTGGCGGACCATCTCCGCCGCGCGGGACACGACGTCACGCTGGCGGCCCGGCAGCCTCTTTCGGAGAGCGCCTTGGCGGCGTTGCGGCGGAACCCGGCCCTGGCGGCGGCGCCCCCGCGGGAGGCTGTCCGTGGTGCGGACGTGGTCTTTCTGGCGACGCCGTTTTCGGCGAACGAGGCCGCGCTCGTGGCGGTTGCCGGGGAACTCGATGGCAAAGTTCTCGTCGACTGCACGAATCCGGTGGGCCCCGGCCTGACGCACGGATTGAACAATCTCCGTTCGGGCTCGGAAATGGTTCAGAGCCTGGTTCCGCGCGCGCGGGTGGTGAAGGCGTTCTCGATCTACGGCTTTGAAAACTTCGAAAACAACGTGTTCCCCGGCTATGGCGTCAAGCCGGTGATGCTGTTCTGCGGCCGGGATCCGGACGCCAAAGGCGCCGTCGCCGGGCTGATCGCGGAGCTCGGATGGGAGCCTTTCGACGTTGGCGGACTGGAGCAGGCCTTGCACCTCGAACACATGACTCTGCTCTGGGTGCGGATGGTCCGGGCCGGCGGGCGCTCTCCGCACACGGTGTGGGCGGCGCTGACCCGCTGAAGCGCCGGCGCCCGGCCGCGGCTTGAGTAGAATCGGACTGTGGCGGGGCGCGATGTACGTTGAACTCCGGGCGCGGTCGGCGTTCAGCTTCCTCGAGGGTGGCTCGACGCCGGAGGAGCTGATCGAAGCGGCGGCGAATCTGGACATTCCCGCCATCGCCCTGGTCGACCGGGACGGCTTCTACGGCTCGCCGCGATTCCACATGGCCGCGAAGAAGGCGGGGATCCGCGCGCATGTCGGCGCTGAGGTGAGCTGCGCGGATGGGCGGCGCTACCCGCTCCTGGTCGCCTCCCAGCGGGGTTATCAGAACCTTTGCCGCCTTCTCACGCAGGCCAAGCTCCGGGCGCCGAAAGGGGAAGGCCGCGTCACCCGCGAGGAGATCGCCGGACATTCGGAGGGACTGATCTCGCTCGACCCCGATCTGGTGGACATCTTCGGCCCCGGCAACACCTACGCCGAGCTTCAGCGCCACATGGATCCCGCCGAAGAGGAGCGCAACCGCGAGCGGATCGACAAGGCCCGGAGGTTGGGTATCCCCCTGGTGGCCACCAACGGAGTGGCGTTCGCCACGCCTGACCGCCGCGAGGTGACCGACGCGCTGTTGTGCCTGCGACACCGCGTGAAGCTCCAAAACGCCGGCCGCCTCCTGCACCGCAACGCGGAGCGGCACCTGAAGCCGGAGGCCGCCATGCGCCGGCTCTTCGCGGATCTGCCGGAGGCGGTCGCCAACACGCGCGCCGTCTCGGAACGGCTCGAGTTCACGCTGGCGGACCTCGGCTACGAGTTCCCGCGCTATCCGGTTCCGGACGGCGAAACCATGGAGTCATTTCTGCGGAAGATCACCACCGAAGGGGCTCGCCGCCGGTATGTTCCTTATTCGGAGAAGGCGCAGCGCCAGATCGGGCGCGAGCTGGACCTGATTGAAAAGCTCGGCCTCGCCGGCTACTTCCTCATCGTCTGGGACGTGGTCGAGTTCTGCCGGCGGAGCGGCATCCTCGTGCAGGGCAGGGGATCGGCGGCCAACAGCGCGGTGTGCTACTCGCTCGGGATCACCGCCGTCGATCCCGTGGGGATGGACCTGCTGTTCGAGCGGTTCCTCTCCGAGGAGCGCGGCGAATGGCCGGATATCGACCTCGACCTGCCTTCCGGCGACCAGCGGGAAAAGGCGATTCAATACCTCTACTGGCGCTACGGCGAACGCGGCGCGGCGATGACGGCGAACGTGATCACCTACCGGGGACGCTCCGCGGCGCGGGAGATGGGAAAGGTGCTTGGGTTTACCGAAGAGGAGACGGCGCGGCTGTCCCGCCTGGTTCCCGAGTGGGGGTGGCGCGATCCGAAGGACACGCCGTACGATCAGTTCCGGCGGGCCGGATTCGATCCCGGCCAGCCCCGCGTCCGGAAGTTCTTTGAACTGTTCCACGCCGTCCAGGATCTGCCGCGGCACCTCGGGCAGCATTCGGGAGGAATGGTGGTCTGCCAGGGGAGGCTGGACGCGGTGGCGCCGCTCGAGCCCGCCACCATGCCGGGCCGGGTCGTGTTGCCGTGGGACAAGGAGGACTGCGCCGGCCTCGGCATCATCAAGGTCGATCTCCTCGGACTGGGCATGATGGCCGCGCTCGAGGAGATGATCGCCACGGTCGCCGCCGTATACGGCGACAAGGTCGACCTGGCGCATCTTCCGCAGGACGATCCGCTCGTCTACGAGGCGCTGCAAAAGGCCGACACGGTCGGGATGTTCCAGGTCGAAAGCCGCGCCCAGATGTCCTCGCTGCCGCGCGTGCGGCCGGAGAAGTTCTACGACATCGTCGTGCAGGTGGCGCTGATCCGGCCCGGGCCGATCGTGGGCAAGATGGTGCATCCCTACCTGCGCCGCAGACAGGGCAGGGAGCCGGCCGAGTGCCTTCATCCCTCTCTCGAACCGGTTCTGCGGCGGACCCTCGGCGTGCCGCTCTTTCAGGAGCAGCTGCTGCGGATGGCGATGATCGTGGCCAACTTCACCGGCGGTGAGGCCGAGGAGCTGCGGCGCGCGATGGGATTCAAACGGTCGGAGAAGCGCATGGCCGAGATCGAGCGCCGGTTGCGGGCGGGGATGACGGCGAACGGAATCACGGGCGAAACCCAGGACCGCATTGTGCTCTCGATCACTTCGTTCGCCCTGTACGGATTCCCGGAGTCGCACGCCGCCAGCTTCGCGCTGCTGGCCTATGCGAGCGCGTGGCTCAAGGTGCACTACCCGGCGGCGTTCACCGCGGCCCTGCTCAACTGCCAGCCGATGGGCTTCTACCATCCGGCGACGCTCGTCAAGGACGCGCAGCGCCACGGCGTCCGTGTGTTGCCCGCCGACGTGCAGGAGTCCGGATGGTTGTGCAGTGTTCTGCCGGGCCGCCCGCCCGCCATGCGGCTGGGGCTGTGCTACGTGCGTGGACTGCGGAAAGAGTGCGGCGAGGCGATCGCTGCCGGGCGGCCCTACGCGAGCGTCGACGACCTGGCGCGGCGGGTGCCCGCCTTGCGCCGCGACGAGCTCCGAAGGCTGGCCTCTGTGGGGGCGCTGAACTCGCTCGGCGGAATTCACCGCCGGGACGCGCTGTGGGAGGCCGAGAGGGCCGCCCGCCGCGTCGAGCCGCTCTTCGAGGCGATGTTGGAGGCCGAGGCGCCCGCCGAATCGCCGCTGGCGGCGATGACCCCGGAAGAGAGGCTCGTCCAGGATTTCGCGGGCGTCGGCCTGACCGTGGGCCGGCACCTGATGGCTCACCGCCGCCCGGCGCTGCCGCCGGACGTGTTGCGCGCGCGGGACCTGGCGGGCGTGCCCGGCGGGCGCCTGGTGCGGGTGGCCGGGGTCGTCATCGTGCGCCAGCGGCCGGGCACGGCGAAAGGGTTTGTCTTTCTGAGCCTCGAAGATGAAACCGGGATCGCGAACATCATCGTGGAGCCCGGCGTTTTTGAGCGGCAGCGGGAGGCCATCCTCGGCTCGCCGCTTCTGCTCGTGGAGGGCAAACTGCAAAATGTCGACAACGTCGTGTCGGTGAAGGCGCGCCGGATCACCCCGCTTGCGTCCGGCGTCGCCGCGCCGTCGCATGATTTCCGCTGAACGGCGGCGGAGCGGCGCGCCTCGGAACGGGATCGAAACCGCCGCCTGCTATTCTGATCTCCATGACACCAGACATGGCGAAAGCCGTTGTTGACCACTCCGTCCAATACGGGCGCCGCGAGATCGCGACGACCGCGAAAGTCCTCGCCGCCGTTCCCGCGGACCGGCTGGACTATCGCCCTTCGGACCGGTGCATGTCCGCGGGCGAACTCATCTGGCACATCGCTTCGTCCGACTGCGCGCTCCTCAACGGCGCCGTCGACGGCGTGTTCCACTTCGGAGGAGAGCGCCCGGAGGGCGTCGAGACCCCCGCCCAACTGGCGGAATGGTACACGCGGAACGCCAACGCCGCGCTCGACCGCTGCGCCGCGATGACGGGCGAGCAGGCGGCGAAGATGGTCGACTTCATGGGCGTCTTCCAGCAGCCCGCCGCCGGATTCCTCACCATGGCGTTCAACCACTCGATCCATCACCGCGGCCAGTTGTCGTCCTACCTGCGGCCCATGGGTTCGAAGGTGCCCGCCATCTACGGCATGAGCGCGGACGAGAATCCGTTTGCGAAGTAGCCTGTTTGGCGCCGCTGCGCTCCTGGCGTCGGCGGCCGCGGCGCAGCAGCCGGGCAGGATCAACCGCGTGGTTGAAATGTTCGAGCGGGGCGAGCGCCCGCTCGGCGTGTTCTCCACGAACCTGACGGCCCGGGGCGGGGCCGCCATCAGCGCCTCCGCCTTGGACTTCGTCATTGTCGACCTCGAGCACTCCCCGTACGATCCGGCGCGCCTGGAAAGTTACCTGCTCGGAATGATCGACAAGCGGAGAGTCGCCTCCGAGGGGCTCCCGATGCGGGTCGTCCCTCTGGTCCGCCTGCCCTCCAACGGCCGTGAACGCGTCGAGTACATGATCAAGCAGGCGCTCGATCTCGGCGCCGTCGGCGTGGTGGCGCCCCACGTGAGCAATCGCGACGAGGCGCTGGCGGCCGTGCGCGCCAAGCGGTTCGCGCAGCGGGAGGGCGTCGCGGACGCCGAACCCGGGGGGCGGCGCGGAGTGGGCTACGGGTGGGCGGCGCGCTACTGGGGCCTGCCGGCGCGCGACTACGTGGAGCGCGCCGACCTCTGGCCGCTCGATCCGAAGGGCGAACTGCTGCTCTGGTGCATGATCGAAAACCGGGAGGGCGTCGCTAACGTGCGCGAAATCACGTCGGCGCCGGGAGTGGGCGGCGTGTTCCTCGGACCCTCGGACCTGTCGATGTCGCTGGGCGTCGCGGAAAACGATCCCCGGAATGAGGCCGCCATCGCCCGCGTTCTCGACGCGTGCAAGGAGACGAAAACGCCATGCGGCACGCTGACCTCGGGCGAAGGCGTCGCGCGGCGGCTCGAGCAGGGTTTCCGGTTCCTTGCCGTCGGCAGCGATTCGGGCCTCAGCGGCGCCGTGGAACGTGGTCTGGCGATCGGGCGAAAATTCCGGCGCTGAAGCCGCGTCCCCGCGGATCAGTCCAGGCCGAACAATCCCGGCCGCACCAACTTGTAGGTGAACCGCTTCGGATTCACCGCCGTCACCCCCGGCGTATCGACCTCGATCAGCCGCGCCGCCACCGGTTCATAGGCCGCCCGCGGGGCGATCGTTCCCTTGGCCACCAGGATTCGCTGGCGTTCCGGGTAGACGCCGTTGCTGATCAGCTGGTGCAGGCTGTTGGGCGAGCTGCGCTTCATGGTCACCAGCAGCAGGTTTTGAAGGTCGCGCGTCGAGCCCTCGGCTTCGATCACCGCCGTGTGTCCCATGTCGTGATACCGCCCCCCTCCGTGGCGGACCTCGGTTTCAATGTACTGGCCCACGTGCAGCGACCGCACTTTCCCGCGCACCCGGACCGGCTTGCCGTGGAACTGGTCTGTCTTTCCCCCGACCTCCATATCGAACGCTCCGCCCAGGCCGGCGCGGATGGCGGCCTGCACCGCCGCCGGGTCGGCGATCACCACGACCCACCCCGCCGCCTTCTGCTTCAGAAGCTCCTCCAGTATGAACGTGCTGTCGCCAGCCGACCCGCCTCCGATGTTGTCGCCTGTATCGATCAGGGCGACCGGGAACTTCGTGGCCGCCATCGCCATGCGCACCGCTTCGGCGGCGTCCGGCAGCTTCATCGTCAGCTTTGGCCGGAGGTCCATCAGCATCCCCGAAAGGCGCTCGGCCTCGCGCCGGGCGAGCGCCGGATCGTTGTCGGTGACGACGATCGCCGCCGGTCCCACCCATTTGACGTCCCCCCACTGGTAGCCTCCGGGCACGCTCGCGGCCAGCACTCCCGGCTGCTTTTCGAGCATCTTGCTGGCGTCCACCACCGGCTTCAGTGGAAGCTTGTACGTGTCGTGATGGATGAGATTCAGGATCATCGGCGGCTTGGCCAGCGCCTGCACCGGCTTCACCCGGCCGGCGACCGTGTCCGCCATGATGCCCGCGGTCTGGATGCCGCGCTCCTTCGGGTCCAGGTGGGGACATTCCTTGAAGGTGAGCAGCACCGTGGTGAGCTCGACCATCTCCGGCGACACGTTGGCGTGGAAGTCGTGGACCACCATGATGGGAAGCCGGCGGCCGAGCGCGGCGCGCAGCCGCCGCATCAGCTCCTCGTCACCGTGCGGATGGCCTTCCACGACCATCGCCCCGTGGAGCGCCAGCAGAACGCCGTCGAGCCGGGGGATCGCCTGGATGCGCCGGATGAGTTCGGCGCTCAGCGTGTCGAACGTCTCCTTCGTCAGCGGCCCGCCGGGCGTGGCGTTGGCCCAGAGCGTGGGAATCAGTTCGAGATTGTGGCGCCGCGCGCCTTCAATGTAGCCCGCGATCGTCGTCGACGCCTTTTCATGGAGCGGTAGAAACTCCGCGTCTTTGACGCCCGGCCAGCCGAAGTCGGCGAGCCGGGTCGGCGTGGGGCTGAAGGAATCCGATTCGTGGCTGATGCCTCCGACCGCGATGCGGGGCCGGACCGCGGGTTGGGCGTTCAACAACGCCGCCGAAGCAAGAACGAACAGAATCCTTGGCACGCGTTTATTCTAGCTTCATGGCCGGCCGGCGGCCACCCTTGGATCCTCCGGCCTGGTGCGATACTCGAAGCGATGAGCTTCCTCGGACGGCGTGCGTTTCTCGGTTGCGGCGCGGCGGCGGCGCTTCCGGTCAGGGCGGAGGATCCTTCCCTCTGGCACGGTTTCGATCGGAAGCAGTTTGAGATCGGCGGATCGCCGGGCTATATCGTGCTGCCGCGGAACGCCGCCCCTGGCAGGCCGTGGTACTGGCGCGCGCGATTCCCGGACTTTCACCCCGAAGCCGCCGTCGGGCTGCTCTCGAAGGGATTTCACATCGCCTATTACGGTCTGCCCAATCTCTTCGGAAGTCCGCGCTGTGTCGCTTTGTGGAACGCCTTCTATGAACATGTCACGGCCCGTTTCGGGCTGGCGCCGAAGATGGCGCTGGAAGGCGTGAGCCGGGGCGGCCTGTTCGTCTACAACTGGGCGGTCCGGAATCCGGACAAAGTCCATTGCATTTTCTGTGAATCGCCTGTTTGCGACCTCAAAAGCTGGCCGGGAGGCAGGATGTCCGCGCTTGGCAGCCCGAAGGACTGGCGGGAGGCGCTCGAAGCCTACGGCATGACCGAAGCGCAGATGCTCGACTATCGCGGCAACCCGGTCGACTACGCCGCGGCGCTGGCGCGTCACCGGATCCCGCTGCTTCATGTCGTCTGCGAGCGCGACCGCGTCGTGCCGCCTTCGGAAAACACCGAACCCTTCGCCCGCGCCTACCGCGGAGCGGGCGGGCCCATTACGGTCCACTACAACAGGTCCGGGCCGGAGACCGCCAACGGCCACCACTTTCCGCTCGACGACCCGGGGATGGCCGTCAACTTTGTGCTGCGCCACACCCCCGGAATGGAACATCTGGCGGGCGCCGGGTTGACGCCCCACGGGGTCGACTTTTACAAGCTCCGCTCCGGGCTGCGCAACTCTTACCTCAAGTTTTCGGCGGGTGGAGAAGCCCGCGTCGCGTTCCTCGGCGGCTCCATCACCGCCATGACCGGATGGCGCGACCTCGTCAGTGAGCACCTGCGGAGGCGGTTTCCGGACACCCGGTTCGATTTCGTCAACGCCGGCATGCCGTCGACGGGCTCGACGCCCGGGGCTTTCAGAATGCGGAAACACGCGCTCGCCCGCGGCCGGGTGGACTTGCTTTTCGAGGAGGCGGCGGTGAACGACTTCGCCAACGAGTCCGAGCCGGTGAACTGGGTGCGCGGGATGGAAGGAATCGTCCGGCAGGCCCGGAGGCTGGATCCGTTCATGGACGTCGTCGTGCTTTACATGGCGGGTCTCGACAGCATCGAGTCCTACGCGCGAGGACAGACGCCGCCCGTGATCGCCGCGCACGAGCGGGTCGCCGCGCACTACGGCGCTCCGAGCGTCGATTTCGCGCGCGAGTGCGCGGAGCGGATCGGCGCCGGCGAGTTCACCTGGGAGGCCGATTTCAAATGCAACGTCCACGCCCCCCCTTTCGGCCAGGAACTGTACGCGCGGTCGGTCATTCGCATGTTCGACGCGGCCTGGCGCGAATCGCCCGAGCCGGGCGCGGCGGCCGCGCCTCACCCGCTTCCCCCGCCGCTCGACCGGTTCTCGTACTTCCACGGCGGCTTGGCCGACGTGGCGGACGTGGAGCGCGGAACGGGATGGGATCTCGTTCCGCGCTGGCGTCCCTCCGATCAAGTCGCCACGCGGCCGGGATTCGTCGATGTGCCAATGCTGGTGAGCGAAAAGCCCGGCGCGGAATGCCGGTTTACTTTTGAGGGCACGGGCGTCGGATTGTTCGTCGCCGCGGGTCCGGACACGGGAACGGTGGAATGGAGCGTGGACGGCGCCCCCTTCCGCGTCCGCGACCTGTTCACCAGACACAGCGCGCGTCTGCACATACAATGGGCCTATGTGCTCGAGGCGGAACTGCCCCCCGGCCGGCACCAACTGCGCCTGCGGGTAGGCTCGGGACGAAACGCGGCCAGCCGGGGGAACGCCGTGCGAGTGGCGCACATGTTGGTCAACGGACTGGAATGAGCGGGCCGGTTCGCGGCACTGGGGGGCGGATGGCGAACGGAATCTCACTGGCGGGAGCGCTTCTTCTGACGTCGATTCCACAGGCGGCGCAGCCGCAGCCCGGCCCGCGCGTCGAGGGACCTTTTCCCGCCAGGGACGGCGAAATCTGCGTCGTCTGCAACGGAAATCTCTCCCCGGCAGATGCGGCTTACTTCATTGATGGCCAGCGCGTCGGCGTCATGAAGGACATGCAAGAGGACCTTCTCCGGGAGCCTCTCCGCTACGTGAGCAGGCTCCGTCCCGAGAATGCGACCGCTCACGCGCGGCAGACTCCGCAGCCGGCGGGTTACATCCTGGTGGGTCTGTTCGTCCTGTCGGGGCTCGTCCTCGGCGGCGCCTGCGCTCACATGGCCGTGACAAAGGGCTATCCGCCTTGGACGTGGTTCCTCTTGGGATTCTGTTTCTCGGCGCCGGCCGCCGTCGCGTTGGCCTTCAGACCGCCCGCGGCTCGGCCCGCTCCATCTTCGCTGACGCCGGTTCCCTGTCCGGCCTGCGGGCGGACAAACCACCCCCGCGCGTCGGCTTGCCTGCGGTGCGGTGCGGCGCTGACGCCGGCGGCGGCCCCCGAAGCGTCCCCAGGGTGCTCCGAATGATCCGGCGGCTGCTTCGGGATCTGCTCGCCAGTCCCAACCTGGACGCCCGGCGGCCCGTGGTCAACGAACGCTTCGAAAGCAGTGTCCCGGGGATCTACGTCATTGGCGATCTTGCCGGCGCCCCGGTCGTGAAACTGGCCATGGCCCAGGGAAACGACGTGGCCGAGGCCATCGCGGCGCTGCCAGACGCCAGGACGCCGGACCCGGACGCCTACGATCTCGTCGTGGTCGGCGCGGGAGCCGCCGGGCTGAATGCCGCGCTGGTCGCGCAGGATAGGGGCCTGCGTGTGCTGGTCCTCGAAAAGGCGAAGGTGGCCAGCACGATCGAGGACTTTCCCGAGGGCAAGTGGGTGTACGCCGAGCCGGATTCGAAGCCGCCGAAGGGAAAGCTCTGGCTCGACGGAGCCAGGAAGGAGGATCTGCTCGCCCGCTGGCATCAGATCATCCGTGACAACAACCTGCCGGTTCGCACTGAGGAGGGAGTGACGGGGGTGACCCGGCTCAGCGGCGGCGGGTTCGAAGTGACCACGGTCAAGGGCGTCTACAGGGCGCGCCGCGTGATCCTGGCCTCCGGCCAGCGCGGAAATCCCCGCAAACTCGGCATCCCCGGCGAAGATCGCGAGCAGGTCTACCACCGCCTCTACAGCCCCGGCCACTATGCCGGCGAGGACATCCTTGTTGTGGGCGGCGGCAACAGCGCTGTCGAGGCGGCGCTCACCCTGTCGGAGCGGAACCGCGTGACGCTTTCCTACCGTGGATCCGGGTTCGCGCGCGTCTTCAAGGACAACGAGCGAAAGCTGCGGGAAGCGCAGGCCTCCGGAGCGATCGACGTGGTGCTCGAATCGAATGTGAAGCGCTTCGGTGAGTCGGTCTACACGCTCGAATCGGGGCGGGGATCCGCGAAGAAGACCGAGGAGCGGCCGTACCGCCATGCGTTCGTTCTGATCGGCGCGGAACTGCCGGCGGAGTTCCTGAAGTCGCTCGGATTACGGCTCGAGAATGAGTGGACCGGGAACCCGTGGCTCGCCCTGCTGCTCACGGCGTTCACGCTCGCTTCGTTGTGGATGTTCGGCGGAAAGGATCCGATCGGCGCAGTGGCGGCCCTGGCTGGGATCGCGGCGCTGGTCGCATCCGGCGTGCGCGGATCGCGCTGGGCGTGGCTCGGATTCTCCTTCCTGGTCTGCTACACGATTTACGGGGCGAAGATGGGCGAGAATCTCGAGTTCTTTCCCTATCGTGGGTGGGGCTACCGGTTCTTTTCCTTCGCCGGCCGGCCGATGTCGTTCTGGTACACCGTGGCTTACACGGCGGTGATGACCGTGTTCGGCGTGCAGGCAATGAAGCGCTGGGGCTTCGACCGTAAGGATCGCTTTCAGATCTGGCGCTACGTCTCCCTGCTGAGCTTCCAGTGGATCTTCTTCTTTCTCGTGCCCGAGTTTCTGTTCCAGTACGCCGTGAAGTATGAATGGGTGGGCGGCCTGGCGAAGGATCCGGTGTTCGCCGGACAGGCGTGGCGGTCCTACGGGATTGTCTACGCCTGGCCGCTGTTCTTCTACACTTTCTTCGGATCGCCCCATCAGGTCTGGGTGGTCTGGGGGGTGATTCTCAGCTTCGGGCTCATTCCGCTGCTCGTGCTGTTCCATGGCAAACGATACTGCTCCTGGATCTGCGGCTGCGGCGGACTGGCCGAAACGCTCGGCGACCGCTGGCGTCACTACGCGCCGAAAGGGCGGAGAAGCATCGCCTGGGAGGGCATGAACACGGTGGTGCTCGCCGCCGCCGCTGTGATCACCTTGATGATGCTGGCCCGCGACGTGGTCCACCTGCTGAGGGCGCCCGCCGAAATGGGAATCGTCTGGTACCGCCTGATCGTGGATGTTTGGCTCGTCGGGATTCTGCCGGTCACTCTGTACCCCTTCTTCGGCGGCAAGATCTGGTGCCGCTACTGGTGCCCGCTGGCCAAGATGATGCAGTTGTTCAGCGCGGCGTTCACCCGCTTCAAGGCCAGCCGGTTTGCGATCTATTCCAACGACAAGTGCATCGCCTGTGGCGAATGCTCGCGCAACTGCCAGGTGGGAATCGACGTCATGGGGTTTGCGCTGAAGCAGCAGCCGCTCGACAATCTCTCCACCTCCTGCATCGGGTGCGGCATCTGCGTGACGGTCTGCCCTATGGAGACACTGTCGTTTTCCGCACCGCCGCCGCTCGTGCAGATCAGGCCGGCGCGCTCCTGATCGCGCTGCTATAGCGCCAGCTTGCCGTTGTAGATCATTTCTTTCAGCGCGAACTTCGCCTTGATCTCCATCGGTCCCATCCGCGCGTGAAAGGTGACGTCCTTGTCTTCGATCGCGATCGGCTGCGGCGCGCGCGGAAATAGGAAAACCAGCATCGGTCCTCCGTTCCCCGTCTGCACGGTTTCGACGGCGTCGGGAGCGATCGGGTCCTTCCCCTTGCGTTCGAGCGAGGCGGACTGTTTCAGGCGGTCCATCATCGCCTTGCGCCGCTCCTCGGGCGTCATGCCGCCGGGATCGCCCTTGCCTTCTCCGCGAGGACCGCCCGGCCCGCGCCCGCCCGGCATCGGCATTCCGCTGACACTGACAACATAGTACGAATTCGCCTGGTCCGGCCTGGCGCGCCGGGAGCCGTCATACAAGGGCTGCGCGCTTTCCCACCGGACCAGTGCTTTCGCCTCCGGCATACCGGACATCCCGCCCGGACCACCCATCCCGCCGCCCGGCCCGCCCATGCCTCCCGGACCACCCATCCCGCCTCCACCGATGCCGCCTGTTCCGCCGCCCGCATCCATTCCGCCGCCGGGCCCGCCCATGCCTCCGCCTCCGGGCCCGCCCATTCCGCCTCCCCGCCGCCCTCCTCCACCCATGCCGCCCATTCCTGGACCGCCCATCGGCACGGTGACCTCCTTGGCCCACGGCGAGCGGGTGAACAACTTCCGGATGTCGCTTTCGCTCCATTCACCGGCCGGCTTGCCGCCTTTCCAGGGATCGGCGGCCACCATCGGACGGAACGCGGTGAAAAACGCGAACGCGGTGCGGCGGGTCATGCTGCCAGCTTACGCCACTCCGGGCGGCGCCTCTGCAAAGATTCGTAAAGTTCGGCCCGGCCTAGCGGTAAAGCAGCAGCGTGGCCGCTGTGGTCATGACGATCACGAGGATCTCGAAGACACGCTGCGGAATGAGATGGATGACCCACCGTCCGATCACGGCCCCGCTCACCAGCGCGGGCAGCATGGCGAGGTCGAACAGGAGCGATTTCCGGCTGAACAGGCCGTGCCACCAGTAGATTGGCACTTTGCTCAGGTTGACGGCGAAAAAGAACCACGCCCCGGTGGCGACGAACTCCTCTTTCGGGAGCCGCTTGGAAAGCAGGTAGAGGTTCATCACCGGGCCGGCGGCGTTAGCGACCGTCGTCGAGAACCCCGCCGAGAACCCGTACGGCGCCGGATGCACCGGCACGTCGAAGGTGTCGGGCCGCAACCGGCGCCGGATGTACAGGGCGAGCATCGCAAGAATGATCGTCGCCACCAGGGGCCGGAGGTAGCGTTCCTCTAGAGCCAGGGCGGCGGCGCCTGCCGCCATTCCCGCCACCACCCACGGGGCCAGCGAGAAAAGGCGCCCGGCCACGGCCATCCGCCGCCAGTACAGGATCGCGATCACGTCGGCGGCGCAAAGAATCGGCAGCAGCCAACCCGCCGACAGACGGGCGTCCCCCACCGTGATCACCATCATGGGAATCGCGAGGATCCCGAAACCCGGCAGGCCCGTCTTGGCGATGCCGACAAAGAAACAGGCCAACGCCCCGAGGAGCCACAGCCCCCATGGAAGCTCTGGCATGGAACTCGTGAGCATATCATAAGTCCTCCCGGACCCGCGCCGGCGCCGGCGTCGATGTCGCGGCGCCGCCCCGCCGGGCGGGCGCCGCCCGCGGCCGCACTGCGCGCAGTGATACGATACGCCTCATGCAACGACGGTTGTTTCTCGCCGCCGCGGCCGCCTCCTCCGCGCACGCCGCGCCGCGCCGCGTCCGGATCGCTTTCCTGGGCGGTTCGCATTCCCACGGATTCGCCAAGGCGCGGATCGTCAGCGAGTCCCCTGACTGGGACCTCGCCGGAGTCTGCGAGGAGGACCCCGGGCTCCGGCGGAAGTACGAGGAGGCGCGCATCCCCCTGATTTCGGCCGCCGATGCTCTCGCCGCCGGCGTCGAGGTCGTCGCCATCGAATCCGCCGTCAAGGATCATTACTCGCAGTGCCGCGCCGCTCTGGAGGCGCGCAAGCACGTGCACGTCGAGAAGCCGCCGGCCGACACCATGGAGGGCATGCGCGAACTGGTCAAGCTGGCCGGACGTCATGGCCGGCTTCTGCAAAGCGGCTACATGTGGCGGTACCATCCGGGCGTCAACCGCGTCATAGAAGCGGTGCGCCAGGGCTGGCTCGGCGACGTCTACCTGGTGCGCGGCGTCATCGACACCGCCGTGGGACCCGAGGCCCGGCTCCAGAACGCGGCGTTCCGCGGCGGCATGATGTTCGAGCTCGGATCGCACATGATCGATTCGATCGTCCGCATGATGGGCCGCCCGGACCGGGTCACGCCCTTCCTCAAACGCACTGGCGCGTCCGCCGACACGCTCGCCGACAACACGCTCGCCGTGTTCGAGTATCCGCGTGCGCTGGCAATGGTTCAGAGCGCGACGCCCCGTTTGAACTCCGGTTCGCACCGCCGCCTGGAGGTCTGCGGCACGCGCGGGAACGCCATCATTCAGCCCATGGAGCCGCCCCGGCTGACCATCGAGCTCGCCGAAGCCGCGGGACCATACCAGAAGGGCGTCCAGTCTGTCACGCTGCCGCCCTACCAGCGCTACGTGGACGATTTGCGCGAGCTCGCCGCGGCCGTCCGCGGCGAAGGCAAGCTCACCGTTTCGCTCGAAGGCGAACTGCTCGTGCAGGAGACTCTGCTGCGCGCCTGCGGGGTGATCGCGTGAACCGCGCGGCGCTTTCTCTGCTGCTGGCCGCATGCGCGTCCGCCCAGACGCGATTCGTCGAAGGCCCGCAGCGCGTCGACGTCTACGTCAACGGCAAGGCGTTCACGACCTTCCACTACGAGGATCATTGGGATAAGCCGTTCCTGCACCCGCTTCGCACCTGGTCCGGCGTCGAAGTCACGCGCGGCTATCCGGTCGCTCCCCGCGAGGGCGAAACGCGCGACCACGAGTGGCATCGCGGTCTGTGGTTCGGCCACGGCGATGTGAACGGAGTCGACTTCTGGCGGGAGTTGGGCCGCGGCAAGTCCGGCCGCATCGTGGTTCGTGGCCGGCCGAAAACCGGCGGCGCCCGTCTCGAAGCCCCCTGCGATTTCGTCGCCCCCGGCGGCCGCCGGGTCGCCTCCGGACTGCTCGCGTTCCACTTTTCAACAGATGGCCGCGTGAATACGATCGACGCCGCCGTGACACTGACGGCGGAGCCCGGCGGGACGCTTCGCCTGGGCGACACCGAGGATGGCGGATTCGCGCTCCGTTACGCGGATGAGTTCAAGGAGGAGCGCGGCGCGATCCTGCGCAATTCAGAAGGACTCACCGGAACAAAGCAGATCTGGGGCAAGCGGGCGCGGTGGGTCGACTATTCGGCCCGGCGGGACGGTGTCCTTGCCGGCGCGGCGATTCTCGACCATCCGTCCAATCCGCGCCATCCCACCTACTGGCACGCGCGCGGCTACGGCGTCAACTCCGCCAATCCGTTCGGAGTGCGCGACTTCACCGGGGACAAGACGGCCGACGGCTCGTTCGAGGTCAAAGGATCCGTCACCTTCCGCTACCGCGTCGTGCTGCATGAGGGCGCGGCGGACCCCGAGGCGTGGTGGCGGGATTTCCGCTCCGCGCGGTGACGCCCGCTCCCCGCTTCACCGGGAGATCAGCTCGACGTACCCTTTCCGGGCGAGAAACTCGTAGTAGCCGACGAAATCGAACTTCGTAGGGCCGGTCTCGGCCTGGGTCAGACGGATGACATCGGCGAGCGTGCGCTTGCCGTCGCACCAGTACAGCGACAGGATCGCCGTGTTGTCCCAGGCGCCCGACGGAAAGCCTTCGCGTTCCTCCTCCGGCAACTCGTCGAGCGGAAGCGTCCCGAAGCGCTTGCGCTTCACGACCAGCCGCGCGGCCTTCTCCGGCGCCGCGGCTGCCGCCGCAGGCTTGGGAGCCGGCAGCGACGACGCGATCCTCTCGATCTCCGGGACCAGCGGCCCGCGGCGCGCCGGAGGAACCAGCCTGAGCACGCCCCGGACCGATTCGGCCGTCGATACCTCCGGATTCGCCGCAGCAATCCGCGCGAACTCGAGCGCCTCCTTTTCACCCGCTTGGGCGATAGCGTACAGGTACGCCGCGGTGATCGCCGCCAGATCCCGCAGCGAGCGCGGATCCACCGTTTCCGGCCGGTCCTCGCTGTTGTGGTGGGAGTGAACTCCCGTACCGCCGTAGGGCCACACCGTCGGCACGCCGATCATGGGCTCGGCCAGGAACGTGTCCGTGCCGCTGGTGAACGGCTTCCAATGAAACGGCCGCGGCTTGTCCCGGCGGCCCAGCCACGATTTCGCCACCCGCAGCACGAGCGCGTCCGTGTACGACCGCGCCGGGTGCGGGTTCATGTGGAAGGTGTATTCCGTGCCCTTCATTTCGTAGGGGCCCGCCGGGGTGTCGACACAGATCGCCGCCACCGTGCGCGCCATCCGTTCGCCGTGCGCCGCCACGTAGTGCATGGACGCGTAGAGTTCCGGCATGGCGAGAATCCGGATCGATCGGCGGGGACGGGCCAGCCTGCCGGCGCGGATCCCGTCCTCGATCGCCGCCAGCGCTTCCGCCATCGCCGCCACGCCGGTGGCGTTGTCATGGGCCCCCTGTTCCGCGGTGTGGCCGAGAGCCAGCACCTCCTCGGGACCCGTCCCCCGCACGCGGGCGGTGATGTACGGGTAGCTGTCTTTGTAATAGCGGCTGTCGACAACCGCCCGAACCTGCACGCGACCCTTGCCGAGGAGTTCGCGCACGTACCCGGCCTGTCGCGGCGTCACCGAGAAGCTCAAAAGCGGAGTGCTGGTGGCCGTGTACGCCCATCCGTGATCACCCCAGGCATTGATCCACTGCCGCCCGTCCCGAAGCTCGGGATTCTCCGTGAAGGCGTTGATCGCCCCGATCGCGCCCGCCCGGACCAGCTTCCGCTTCCAGCCGGCTGAATTGCGCGCCGTCAGCGCCAGCTTGCCCTTGAGGTCCAGCCGCCCGATGTCTTCCGCCTTGTCCACGGCCACGACCTCGGCGAGGACGCCTCCGGGAGGCGTGGGCCCGCTCCACATCCCGACCGACGCCGGCGCGGCCGCATAATCCGCCAGGACACGGAACCCCTCGGCGGGTTCCGGCGAAACAATCTCCAGGCGCGCGTGCCGGACGTCCCAGGCGAGCGGCATGGTCCAGTAGCCCGCCTGCGTCACGCCATCGGCCGGAGCGCCCGGCGTCTCGATGTCCGCCAGACCGAGCGACGCCAGGCGCTGGCGAAGATACCCGATCGTTTCGTGAAACTTCGGAAAGGTGAACCAGCGGTCGGTTTCATAGACGCGCCGCATCGTCTCCATCGCCCGCTCCGGCCGCACGCCGGCCGCGACCCGGTCCACCAGCGAATCAAGCTCGTCCGCCGTGGCGGCGGACCCGGCGAGAATGACCGGCAGCAGGAGTTGTGCGGCGCGCATGCTTAGCGATATCGTAGCTCTTGTCCCGAGGCCATGAATAGCCTGTCCCGCCGAACCTTCGCCGCGGCGGCCGCCGCCGTCGCCGCCCGGAGCGCGCCTTCCCTCGAGCACCTCGTCATTCACCGCGACGACACGCACTACTACATCTGCCCCTGGCTGGCGCGCCTCGACAACGGCGATCTCATCGTCACCGTGCGCGAGGCGCAGCGCCGGCCCCTCGAGCGGATCGCCCACGCGGACCCGACCGCCCGCGGCGTTCTCATCCGCTCGCAGGATGGCGGCCGCACCTGGGGCCACAAGACCGTCATCGACAACCAGAACTGGCGATTCTCCCAAACCGAGGATGTGCCCGTCGTCCAGCTTTCCGACAGGACTCTGCTGGTCAACCTGTACTCCTGGCACATCGGAAACCTGCCGAAGGGAGCGCCCTTGCCGCCCAAGGGGATGGCCTACACGATGGATTTCGAAGGGATCTCCTTCATCCGCTCGGCGGACCGCGGCTGGACGTGGTCGGAGCGCCAACCGCTCCGGGTTCCCGGCCTGCCGGATCTGCTCGCGTCGCGATGCCCTGTCATCGAGCACCCCGACGGCACGTTGCTGCTCACCGTCTCGCACTACGTCCGCGAGCCGGAACGCTGGGCGCGAACCTGGTGCATCCGGTCCCGGGACAAGGGGCGCACGTGGGAGCTGGCCGGTACGGTCGCCGCGGATCCCTCCCGGCGGCTGAACTACCTCGAGGGCAGCTTCACGCGGCTCGGCAATGGAAAGCTGCTCACGCTGCTTCGCACGGACGTATCCAACGACCCGGAGGCCCGCGGGTGGCTGTATCAGAGTGAATCCGCCGACGACGGAAGGACGTGGACCCCGCCCGTGAGAACCGGAATCTGGGGCTTTCCCGCGCACGTCCTCGAACTGCGCGATGGGCGGCTGTTGGCGACCTACGGCTATCGGAGGCCGCCCTACGGCGTGCGGGCGTCCATCAGCCGCGACCAGGGGAAGACGTGGGATGCCGGGTTCGTGCTCCGGGACGACGGCGGAACCGGCGACCTGGGCTATCCGAGCACGGTGGAGTTCGAAGACGGGCGCGTGCTGACCGTCTACTGGTTTAACACGTACCGCGAAGGCGACCCCCATTCCGAGGTCCGCTTTATCGCCGGAACGTTCTTCCGGCCATAAATTGCCCGCCGCTCAGCGTGAGGCGGCGCCCGGATTCGCCGCCGGTCCGAACCGTTCGTTGACGAAGGCCAGCGCCTCCTCCCGGGTGCGGACGGCGCCCTCCAGTTGCGCGGTTTCCACTGCCTCCAGGATCTCGCGGTACAGCGGGCCCGGAGGGTACCCCTCGGCCGCCAGATCCCGGCCGCTGATCAGCCGCGGCGGGCGGAGGTCTGCCTCGCTGAGCGAGGACAGCTGCGCCCGCATGAATTCCCAGTTGCCCAGCATGCGGTGGCTTGACAGGCAGTCGAGCCGGTGCAGTTCGAGATGCTCCTCGAATCCGTCCATGCGCAGGAACCGCTTGAGGGTGCTTGGTCGCATGCGCTTCACCTCGATGAACCTCAGGTGATGGGCCACCAGCGCTTCCACCCGCTCGATCGTCGCCGTCGGGCAGCGGAACCGCCCCAGGATTCCCCGGGCCATGCTGGCGCCGATCGCGGCGTGCCCGTCGAATCGGATCCGGTCCGCGACCCGGAATGTCACCGGCTTGGCGACGTCGTGCAGCAACACGCCCCAGGCCAGTGTGTGGGTGGGCGCGCGCATCATGCCGAGCATCAGCAGCGTGTGCGTCCAGACGTCGCCCTCGGGATGAAACTCCGGCGGCTGCGCCACCCCCTTCATCGCCGCCACCTCGGGCAGAAGCTCGCTGAGCAGTCCGCTTTCGTCGAGCAGTTCGAACCCCCGCCGCGCTCCGCCTTCCGTGAGGATGCGCTCCAGTTCCCCCCGGAGCCGTTCGGCCGAAACCGTGTGGATCCTCATCCGCAGCGCGCGAATCGCTTCGAGCGTCTCCGGGTCGACGGCGAAGCTGAGGCGCGCCGCGAACCGCACCGCCCGGGCCATCCGCAGATGATCCTCCGCGAAGCGCCGGCGCGCGTCACCCACGCAGCGGATGACGCCCCGCTCGAGGTCCGCGCGCCCGCCCACGAAATCGAGGACGTCGCCCGTTTCCGGATCCATCATCAGCGCGTTGATCGTGAAATCGCGCCGCAGAGCGTCCTCCCGCGGGCTGCTCTCGAAGACGACCCGGTCCGGGCGGCGGCCGTCGGCGTACCCATGGTCGCTGCGGAAGGTGGCGACCTCGACGCCGTCGACCAGCATCACGCCGAAGTGCGCCCCCACCTGGGCGGCCGAGGGAAACAGCAAGGCCACCTGCTGCGGCGTCGCGCTCGTCGCGATGTCGTAATCCTTCGGTTCGAGGCCGAGCAGACGGTCGCGCACGCACCCGCCCGCCAGCCAGGCCTGGTGCCCGTTGCGGCGAAGCACCCCCGCGATTCGGACCGCTTTGGTGGCGTCGGCCATCCTTTTGATCGTAGAATAGGCAAACGTGAGTCCTGTTCGCGGGACTCCGCGTATGGCCGCCTCTTCAGAACCTGAGCAATCCTCCCCAGGTCTCTCCCCCAAAGGAAAGATCGTCGTCGCGACCACGGTAGCGCTGTCCTTCATTTCATTCTGGCGCGGCGCTTCCATTGTGTTGAGCGACCTGGCCTCCACGATGTTCTACATCGGCGGCATCGCCGAGCAGGCCATCGGCAAGTCCGCCCCATGGTTTGTGATCGCCGTGATGCTGTTCAGCTTCGCCGTGCGCTCCGTCTACATGGAGAGTTGTAGCATGTTCGTCCGCGGCGGTGTGTATGTCGTCGTGCGCGACAGCATGGGCCCCTTCCTCGCGAAGATCTCCGTCTCGGCGCTCGTGGTGGACTACATTCTTACCGGCCCGATCAGCGTGGTGACCGCGGGGCAGTACCTGGGGCATCTGATCAACGAACTGGCCGAGTTGACACGGCAGGATTTTCAGATCGACCCGAACCTGTTTGCGACCTTCTTTGGCGTCGTGACAACGCTGTTCTTCTGGTGGTCCAACATCAAGGGCGTCCACGAGTCGTCCACCAAGGCGCTGCGCATCATGCAGATCACCACCGTGATGGTGGGAATCCTGCTCGTCTGGTGCCCCCTCACGCTGCTGCTGCGCGGTTCGATGGAACTGCCGCCGGCGCCCGTTCCCTCGAATCTGCGGTTCACGCCGGAATCGCTGGGCTGGCTGGAAGGGACGGTCTGGCCCGACCTGGCCGCCGTCGCCCTCATCATCGCCTTCGGCCACTCGCTGCTGGCGATGAGCGGCTTCGAAACGTTGGCCCAGGTCTACCGGGAAATCGCCTACCCGAAGCTGAAGAACCTCCGGCTGACGGCCAACACCGTCTGCCTGTACGCCCTGTTCTCGACCGGGTTGATCAGCCTCTACAGCGTGATGATCATCCCCGACGCGGTCCGCCCGCGCTTCTACGACAACCTCATCGGCGGCCTGTCGATGAACCTTGCCGGGCCCTACGTCATCCGCCTCGTCTTCCACGTCTTCGTCGTCGTCGTCGGAATGCTGATCCTGTCCGGGGCCGTCAACACGTCGATCATCGGCGCCAACGGCGTGCTCAACCGCGTCGCCGACGACGGCGTGCTGCTCGAATGGTTTCGCAAGCCGCAGAAGAAGTACGGCACCACCTACCGCGTGATCACCATGGTCGCGGTTTTGCAGGTGCTGACGATCATCGGCAGCCGGGGCAACGTGATCCTGCTCGGCGAAGCATACGCGTTCGGCGTCGTCTGGAGCTTCTTTCTGAAGTCCCTTGGCGTGCTCGCGCTGCGGTTCCAGCGGCATGACCAAGAGTACAAAACGCCCCTTAACCTCACTCTCGGCGGCCGCGAGATTCCGCTCGGCCTCATCCTGGTGACGACCATGCTGTTCCTGGTCGCCATCGCGAATCTGCTCACCAAGCAGATCGCCACTATCTACGGCATCTCCTTCACCCTCGTCCTGCTGGCGGTGTTCACCGTCTCTGAGATTGTCAACATGCGGCGGCGGCGCAGCGAGGAAAAGCCCCTTGAGGAGTTCAACCTCGAATACCGCGTCGGCGTCAGCACTCAGGAGATCAACGCCCGGCCCGGTTGCATCCTGGTGAGCGTCCGGGACTACAACCGCCTGTTTCACCTCGAGCAGATCCTCCACAAAACCAATATGCGCCGGCATGACATCGTCGTGATGACCGTGCGGACCATCTCCGCCGGCGCCGGAGAGTACGATCTGGCCGAGTCGCAGCTGTTCTCCCCCTATGAACGCGAGCTGTTCAGCCACGTCGTGACCGTGGCCGAGCGCGAAGGCAAGCACGTCGAACTGCTGGTCGTCCCCGGTGTGGATCCGTTCGATGCGATGGTGCAGACGGCGCAGAACCTCAAGGCCTCGCGGCTGGTGACAGGCGTCTCCGCCCGCATGTCGAGCGATGAGCTCGCGCTTCGCATCGGCCGCGCCTGGCAGAAGCTGCCCGAACCCCGGCACGCCTTCTCCCTCGAGGTGATGTCGCCGGAACGTCCTTCGACATACGTCAACCTCGGACCGCACCCGCCGCGGCTGTGGCCGGAGGATGTCGACCGGCTGCACGAAATGTGGCTCCGCATCAGCGCCGATGAGCGGTTCGGAGCAAACCTCCACCATCGCGACGTCGCCGGCGTGGCCCTGAGACGGATGGAGCGCGAACTGGAAGGGGAGGGACGCGAGCAGGTGCTCGAGGAACTGCTGAAGGAACTGCGGAAGACCTGAACTTACCCGCGGCGGCCCGGCGCTTTTCCGGCCCGCCCGGACGTCCCCGCCGCTCTACCTGCGGCCCGTTCTTCCGGGAATCGCCCAGACCGCGTGAAGCGTGCCGTCGGTCAGCACACAGATTTCGTCGTGCAGACAAAGCGTGCTGTCCGTGTAGCCCGGAATGAAGGCGACCGTGTTGCCCACCCGGTGCGCCGTGTCCGGCTCCTCAAGTTCAATGTTGCCGTGTTCGGCCGAGAGCACGATCTTCTTCACCGGACCCAGTCCGATCGGCTTCGGCATGCCGTGCTGCACGCTCATCGACTTGAAACCCGCGTCCACGATGATGCGCGTGGCGCTCGGACGGCTGATCACGCGGGAAAGCACCGTGAGCGCGAACTCGTGGTCGAGTCCCCACTTCTCATAGCTGAGGTCGGAAAACACCCCGCCCCCGGCCTGCACTTCGGTGATGCCTTCGACGGCGGAGGAAAGCCGGAACGTTCCGCTGCCGCTGGCCGAAACGATGCCCACTTCAAAACCCGCGTCTCGGATCGCCTGCGCCGTCGCCGTCAGCAGCGCCAGCGACTCCTCGATCTTCTTCTTCTTCTCCTCACCCTCGAAGGCGAGAACGTGGCCCTCCCATCCCATGATCCCCGCGAACGTCAGTCCTGTCGTCGAATCGATGTACTCCGCCAGCCTCACCGCCGGTTCTCCCGGCGCGATCCCGCAACGCCCCATGCCCACGTCGACCTCGATCAGAACCGGAATGGCGGCTCCCGCCTCGTTTGCCGCCGCGGCCAGCTGCGCCGCGTGCTCCCTGCTGTCGGTCGCTGTCAGGACCGGCGTTACCGCCTGAAGCCCTGCCAGCCGCGCGAGTTTCCTCTCACCCGCCGGCTGGTTGGCGATCAGGATGTTCCTCACGCCCCCGTGAGCCATCGTCTCAGCCTCGTACACCGTCGCGCACGTTACTCCGATGGCTCCCGCGTTGACCGCTTCCCGCGCCAGCTCTACCGCCTTCTGCCCCTTCATGTGCGGCCGCCACGCCAGCCCGTGCTTGTGAATGAACGCAACCATGCGCGCCACGTTCCGCCGGTAGGCGGGAAGATCGATGCACAGTGCGGGCGTTTCGAGTTCGTGGATCGGGAGACCCAGGTTTCTTGTGTTGGCGCTCATGGACGAAAGTTTCCTTGTACCATACCCGCATGGGGAAAGCCCTGTGCATGCTAGCCTTGACGTTCACGATGTGCGCGATGGATCCAGCCCCGCCTCCCAAACCGGCGAAGCGGCCGAAGACGTTCAGCATCCACGGCGTGACGCTGACCGACGACTACTTCTGGCTTCGTGACAGGAAAAATCCGGAAGTCATTGCCTACCTGGAAGCGGAGAACGCCTACGCCGCGAGTTGGATGGCCGCAACGGCGCCGCTCCAGGAAAGGCTGTACGGAGAAATGGTCGGCCGCATCCGCGAGACCGATACCGGCGTTCCGTACAAACATGGCGCGTTCTTCTACTACACGCGCACGGAAAAGGGAAAGCAGTATCCGATCTATTGCCGCAGGAAGGGAACCCTGGAAGCGCCGGAAGAGGTCGTTCTCGACCTCAACGAGATGGCCAAAGGGAAACCGTTCTTCGCCATCGGGGCCTACGAACCGAGCGACGACGGCAGTCTCCTCGCCTACACCACGGATACGACGGGCTACCGGCAGTATACGCTTCATGTCCGTGACCTGGCGAGCGGAAGGGACCTTCCCGACACCGTGGAGCGCGTGCGCGACGTGGAATGGGCCTCCGTCGGCCGGACGCTCTTCTTCGTTACCGAACACCCGGTCACCAAGCGGAGCGACAGGTTCTGGCGGCGCGAGATCGGCGGCGAAAACGAACTTGTGATCGAGGAGAAAGACGAACTGTTCGATCTGAGCGCCGCCCGCTCGCTCGATGGCAAATATCTCTTCGTTGGCGCCCACGCCAAGACCTCCACCGAATACCGGTTCCTGCGCGCCGATCAGCCGCGAAGCGCGCCGACGCTCGTGCTGGCGCGGTCGCCGGGCCACGAGTACGACGTCGACCACCACGAGGGCCGGTTCTACATACGGTCGAACAAGGGCGCGGTGAACTTCCGCGTCGTCCGCATCCCGGCCGGCCCCGCCGGCGGCGTCCGCTGGGAGGAGTTCATCCCCCACGATCCGGCCGTCAAGATCTCCGGCCTGCTGCTGTTTGCCGGCCATTGCGTCGTCATGGAGCGTCAGGACGGCCTGCCTCACCTGCGCGTGATCGACATGAAGACCGGACGGAGCCACCGCATCGCGTCTCCCGAGCCCGTCTACATGCTCTCACCGGGCCCCAACCGCGAGTACGCCACGCCCGTGCTCCGCTTCCACTACCAGTCCATGGTCACGCCCCCGTCGGCGTTCGACTACGACATGCGCACACGGCGGCGGAAGCTTCTCAAGGAGGAGCCGGTCCTCGGCGGGTTCGACAAGGCGAACTACAAGGCGGAGAGGCGTTGGGCGGCCGCTCGCGACGGCACGAAGGTGCCCCTTTCGATCGTCTTCCGCAAGAATGTGGCGCGGGACGGTAAGGCGCCCCTTCTGCTCTACGGCTACGGATCCTACGGACATTCCCTGCCGGCCTCGTTCCAGGCGTCGCGCCTGAGCCTCCTTGACCGGGGCGTGATCTACGCGATCGCCCACGTCCGCGGGGGCGGGGAACTCGGCGAGGAATGGCGCCAGGCCGGCCGGATGATGCGCAAGATGAATACATTCACGGACTTCATCGACGCCGCCGAATGGCTGGTCGCCAACCGTTACACTTCGCCCGCACGGCTGGCGATACAGGGCGGCAGCGCCGGCGGTCTTCTCGTGGGAGCGGTCGTGAACCTGCGTCCGGAACTGTTCCGCGCCGCCGTCGCCCACGTTCCGTTCGTCGATGTGATCAACACGATGCTCGACGCCTCCCTGCCGCTCACCACCAGCGAATACCTGGAGTGGGGCAACCCGAACGAGCCGGAGGCATTCGCTTATATCCGCCGCTACTCGCCCTACGATAACGTGGCGGCCCAGGCCTATCCGGCGATGCTCGTCCGCATCTCACTCAACGACAGCCAAGTCCCGTATTGGGAAGGCGCCAAGTGGGTGGCCAGGCTCCGGGAACACAACACCGGCCCGCGCCCGATTCTGCTCAAAGCCAACCTCTCCGCTGGACACGGAGGCGCGTCCGGACGCTACGACGCGCTGAGGGAACTCGCCTTCGACTACGCATTCCTGCTCACGCAGTGGGGACTGGCGGACTGACAACCGGTAACATGATCGGAATGGACCCATGGATCGAATACCTGAAAACCGTCGACACGCCGACTCTCGCCAACGCGATTGAAGTTTTGAACCTCCGGCCCCGCTCCGAAGGATTCACCCCCTTGCAGATACGCTGCCTGTTTCCGGAGTTCGGCCGCATGGCCGGCTACGCGGTCACCGCCCAGGTGGAAACGATGACCACCACCGGACCCTTCGACATCCAGCGCTTCGTCGATCTCTACCGGCTCGTGGACCAGTCTCCGAAGCCGGCGGTTGTGGTGTTGCAGGAAATCGGCGGCCATCCCGACTATGCGGCTCACTGCGGCGAGGTGATGGCGACATTCTTCACTCGCCTCGGCGCCGTCGGCCTGGTCAGCGATTGCGCCGTGCGCGACATCCCCGAGGTCCATGCCCTCAAATTTCACTACTTCGCCCGCGGAACCGCCGCCAGCCACGCCAACTTCCGCGTCGTTCGCGCCGGCGTCCCCGTCCAGATCTGCGGGATGGTGGTCAAACCCGGCGACGTCCTGCACGGCGACGTCAACGGCCTTTTGTCCGTACCCGCCGGCGTCGCCGAAACCCTCCCGCCGGCCGTCGAACTCATCCGGGAACGGGAGCGGAAACTGATGGAGTACGTGCGCAGCGGGCGGTTCTCGCTCGACGGCTTCAGCGGAGGAACGGTGGAATGAGAATCGCTCCGCTGATCCTGGCGGCGGCGTCCGCCGCGGCCGCGCCCGTCTTCGAACAGACCGACATCTTCCGCGCGGGCGAGGGCGGCTACGCCCACTACCGGGTCCCGGCGATTGTCGTGTCGCCGAAAGGTACCGTCATCGCGTTGACCGAGGCGCGCAAATCGGAGCGCGGAGACTGGGGGCCGCAGGATATCCTGACGCGGCGCAGCCGGGACGGCGGCAGGACGTGGGACGCGCCGCGCCCCATCGCGCGCGTCAAGGGACCGGTCGCGCCCAATCCCGTCGCTCTGGCTCAGAACCTCGACAGACCCGGCGACACGACCTACAACAACATCGTCCCCATCGTGGACCGCCGGCGTGGCGTGCTGCGCTTTCTTTTCTGCGTCGAGTACGCCCGTTGCTTCGCCATGGAAAGCAAAGACGACGCCGGAACCTTCAGCGAACCCGCCGAGATTACCCCGGTCTTTGAGCAGTTCCGCAAGGACTACGCCTGGAAAGTGATCGCCACCGGTCCGGGTCACGGCATCCAGCTCCGCAACGGCCGCCTCCTGGTCCCTGTCTGGCTCTCGGACGGCACGGGCGGTCACGCCCACCGTCCCTCGATGGTCAGCGTCATCTACAGCGACGACGGCGTCACCTGGAAGCGCGGCGGCATCGTCACCCGCGACCCCGAGTTCCGCAACCCCAGCGAAACCGTCGCCGTCGAACTGGCCGACGGACGGGTGATGCTCAACATCCGCAGCGAGGCGGATGAACACCGCCGCCTGGTGAGCTACAGCCGCGATGGCGTCTCCGGCTGGACGAAACCGGCGTTCGACCCGGCGCTCATCGAGCCGATCTGCATGGGCAGCATCGTGCGGGCCGGAAAGGCGATCGTGTTCGTGAATCCCAACAGCACCGAGCCGCGCGACCCGCGGCGGCCGCTGCACAACTTCAAACGGCAGAACGTCAGCGTGCGGGTCAGCCGCGATGAAGGAAGAACCTGGAGCGCCCCGCGGACCATCGAACCCGGCGTCAGCGGCTACAGCGATCTGGCCGTGGGTCCCGACGGAACGATTTACTGCGTTTATGAGCGCGGCGGCGTCTCCGGTATCGACACCTACGTCTCCAGGTTGACCGTGGCGCGGTTCAACCTGGAGTGGGCCGAGGGCCGGTGAGCCGGCGCATCCCGCGCCCCTTACATGTCCATGTACGGCATCGGCGGAGTGATGCCGAGCATTCGCTGATACACGGTCAGTGCGCCGCGGTGGTGCGCCGTGTGGTCCGAAATCGCGTTCAGGATCACGTAGCGCGGGACTTCGCCCAGAATTGGATTCGGTCCGAACATCGTGCTCCAGCCCTCGTAGGAGTCGGCCGCCGCCAGTGCCGCCGCAATGGCGCGGTCAAACCAGGCGCGCGCCTCCGCGAGGCTCGCGCAAGCCCGGACTTCCTTGTCCATCGCTTCAAACTCCATCCTCCACTCGTCTTTGACCGCGGCGTCGATGAACCATTCGATCGTCTGCGCCACGTGCGCCACCTGCGCCGCCACGGTGAACATCCCCGGCTGCGGGGCGTAGCCCGAATGCTCCTCCTTGAGGGTCTTTGTCGACCGGTTGAAATACTCCTGAATGCTGCGGACCTGGATCTTGATCTTTTCCGGACTCATGAATCCTTGCCTGCTCCTTGAAGAAAAATTGGGTCGGGGTTGGAGTTTAGCATACGATATCCGGTGCACAATGGAACGTATGCTCTCACAACTGTTCGATCTCTCCGGCCGCGTCGCGCTGGTCACCGGCGGCAGCCGCGGACTGGGCAAGTCGATGGCCCGCATCTTCGCCGAAGCGGGCGCCGACATCATGATCTGTAGCCGTTCTGCCGGGGAACTCGAGGAAGCGGCGAAGGAGATCGGCGCCGGCCTGGCGTCCCGCGTCGAGTACCGCGTTGTCGACATGGGCGACCGCGCCTGCGTGGATGCGTTCGCCGCCGAGACCCTGCAAACCTTCGGTCGTGTCGATGTGCTGGTCAACAACGCGGGCTCCAACATCCCTCAACCTGCCGACGCGATCACGGACGAGGCCTGGGACCGGATCATCGAACTCAACCTGTCGAGCTGCATGCGGTTGACGCGCACGCTCCTGCCCCAGATGAAGGCCCGCAAGTGGGGACGCATCATTCACATCTCCTCCGTTCTCGGGCTCGGCGGAAAGCTCGAACGGAACGTCTACTGCGCAACCAAGGCCGCCCTGATCGGCATGACCCGCGCCAGCGCGCTCGACCTCGGCCCGTTCAACGTCACCGTGAACTGCATTTCGCCCGGCCCCTTCGTGACAGAGTTGACCGGACGCCTTCTCAGTCCCGAACAGAAACAATACTTCGCCGACCGCACGGCCCTGAAACGATGGGGACAGCCCGGCGAACTGGCCGGCGCGGCGCTGCTGCTCGCCACCGAGGCGGGCAGCTACATCACCGGCACGACCATCCTCGTCGACGGGGGCGCTCTGGCGAACGTGCTATGAGAATCCCGGCTGTGCTGCTGTGCGCTGCGGCATGCGCGGACGCAGCCGGTTGGGAGGCCGTGCGCGCCCTTTCTCCCGGTCTCGAGGTGCGGCTCTCAACAGCCTCGGGCGCGGTCCTCCGCGGAACCATTGTCAGCGTCTCCGCGGACTCGATCGCTGTGGCCACCGGGAACGGCCAGGAAGCAGTCCCGGCCGCGTCCGTCCTTGTGGTCAAGACCGCCGATCCTTCCCGCCGCCTTCGCAACGGACTGATCGGCTCGGCCGCCGGCCTCGCCGTCGGCGGGGGTATCGGCTTCGCCGTTTGTCCCGGTTGCTCCGGCGAAGGCAGGCGCTGGAAGTTCCTGGCGCCCGGCCTCGCCCTTGGCGCCGCCCTGGGAGCGGCCGCCGGCTTCCTGCCGCGGCCGTACCGGACCGTTTACCGCGCCCCGCGGAAATAGAGATCCGTCGCCCCGCGGCCCCGGCTGGCCGCTACCGGGGCGTGATCTTGAGGTTCGCGAAATGCGCGACTGTGGAACCCTCAAACCACAGCGCCACGCTTCCCGTGGCCGTCGCGCCGGACTTGATGTCGTTCACGATGAGCGCCGGCTGCGCGCTCTTGTTGACAAAAAGCCGCCCCTTGTCCCCGCTGATGTCGATCCGGACGTGGATCCACTCGCCCGGGCCGATATCGGCGTAGGACTCATACCGCGAGGGCGTCTCCTCCCGCAGCCGGAACCACGGAAACGCCGGATGCGAGATGTATTGGACGGTGTGATTGCGCCGCTCCTGGTCTTCGGCCCGCCCGTTGGTCGGGCGCAGGTAGAAACAGTCGTAGGTCTTGCGGTCCGGCTGCACGCGGAAAGCCACGCCGGTGAACCCGCGCGCCGCCGCAGCCGCGCCGGGTCCGGGCTCCCCCGCCAAGTCGACTTCGATCGTTCCGTTGCCGAAAGTCAGGCCGTCTACGATCGCCAGGTGATCCGCCCGCGCCGCCTCTCCCGCCGGCGTTCCCCCCTTTTTGCTTCCGCCCTTCTTGCCGCCCGCTTTCGCCTCTGCGGCGGCGGGCGCGGGCAGGGAACTGGTGAGCCGGACCGCCTTCTTCCCTTTCAACGAAACGGCCTCCGCCCGCGTGTTGTGCAGCGTCAGGCCCGCGGCCGTGTCAAGCCGCAAGCTCTTCGTCTGGGCGAACGCCGCCGCGGAGGCCGCGGCGAAAGCGATGAGAGCGACCGTGGTGGTCATCCTCGCCATGATATCGCGACCCCCTGCCCGGCGACCGCGCGCAGGCCGGCTGTGGGCTCAGAACGTGTACTTGAGCCCGAACTGGATCACCCGCTCCGTCTGCCGGAACCCGAAGTCGCTCGCCGAAGTTACCTTGCCCGCCGTTGGATTCAGAACGCGTCCGGCGGCGTCACGCACCACCGGCTGCATCACCGGATCGTCGAACTGCGCGTGATTGAACGCGTTGAACAGCTCCGCGCGGAACTGTACCCGATGGCGTTCGGTGAGGATGAAGTTCTTGCTCAGGTTGAGATCCCAGCTGTTGTTTCCGCTCCCCTGGATGATCCCCTTGCCCGCGTTGCCGAACCGCCCGGGCACGGCGTTGGCGATCGCCTCGGTGTCAAACCACCGGTCGATCGTCCGCTGACCCCGGGGAAGGTTCGGGTTCCGCAGCGCGTCGGGACGCGCCCCCGTGTGCTGGACATTGAAATTGCCCGGCGTCAGGTAGGCGCCCGTGAACGCCGTCCAGATCGGCGCGATCTGCCAGCCGGCCAGCAGCAGCCGCGTCACGGCGTTGGACTTCTTGAAGAACGGTGGCTCGTATACAGCGCTCAGATTGAGCTGGTGCGGCCGGTCGAATACCGCTGGCCCCTTGTTGTCCTTGAGATTGCGGATCGTGTTCGGGCCGAAGGCGCCCGCCCCGATCGCCACGCCCACGGTTCCCGAATCCACGTCCGTCAGCGTCTTGGAGAACGTGTAATTGGTCAGGAACGTGAGCCCGTTTGAGTAACGCCGCTCCAGCCGCGTCGTCAGCGCGTGATAGTTGCCCGCCGCCCTCGACTCCAGAATGCCCACCGCGGCCAGGTTTGGATATGGGAAGATCTGCTGGAATGCCGGCGGCTGCGGCGGATTCGGAAAGATCTCGTTGTAGTTGAGATTGGTCGGCAGGCGCGTGCTCTTCGATCCCCGGTAGGCGACCTCCCACAGCGTGTTCGCCGTCACCAGCTTCTGGACCGACAGGTTCCACTGCTGCACGTAGGCGTCGCGGAAGTTGCGGTCCACGCCCGCCCGTGTCAGGTTCGCCTGCCGGTTGGCGCCCACCAGCGGAGCCTCCGCCGTGAACTCGGGCAGCGGACTGGTCGGGCTCGCCGGACGGTAGGTTCGCGTCACCAGGAACGCGAACGGATCCTGGAATCCGCGCGAGCGGAAATCGTTGCCGATCGCCGGATTGAAGAAGACGCCGTAGGCGCCCCGCACCACCAGGCTCTCGCTGCCCAGCGCCCGCCAGGCGAACCCCAGCCGGGGACCGAAGTTGTTGCGGTCGGCGTTGATCAGGTTACGCGGAGTCCCGCCCTGGCCTGGCAGAAGCTGTTCGCCCGTCGCCAGATTGAACGTCGCGATCCGGTCGAACAGGTCGTATGGCTTGCCGAAGTACTCCCACCGCAGACCCGCGTTCAGCGTCAGGTTGGCGTTCACCCGCCAGTCGTCCTGGATGTAGAACGCCGTGTTTGAATAGCGCAGCCGCTGCTCGTACGGCGTCGTCTGCACCGAATAGGTCGCCGGGATGCCGAGCAGCGCGTCGGCGATCGCCGCCTGACGCGTCGGCGTGCCCACCGGCACAGGGCTCGTGTAGACGCCCGTGAACCCGTAGTTGCCGTTCGGCGCGCCCCATTGCGTCGAATTGAGCTGCTTCCGCTGATAGGTGCCGCCCATCTTGTAGGTGTGCCGGCCGCGCATGATCGACAGGTTGTCCACGATCTGCGCCGATTGCGTGATCCACTGGAAGAACGCGTTGTTCGTTGAAAATCCCGCCTGCGGGTGCCCTGAAATCGTGACCGCCGGAGCGCCGAACGTCAGCGGCTGCGTCGGAATCCCCTGGATGCCGAGCTCCGTCACCCAGTCCCGCTTGAAGGAATCGTCGGAGTTGCGGATCCGGTTCATCCGGACAAAACCGATGTTCGCTTCGTTCACCACCGACCCGTTGAACACATGCGTGTCTCCGATCGAATAATGCACATGCCGTTCCGTCTGCACCGCGTCATACTTGAACGCCTGCGTCAGGGCCTGCCCCGGACCGATGTCGTCCGGCTCGTTGATCGTCGCCCGCCCGAAGATGTTGTTCTTCGCGTTGAACCGGTGGTCAACCCGGAAGGATGGCACCGTGAAGTCGAACTTGCGCAGCGGCGCGTTCACGAAGTTGCGCCCCGGGTCCGCATTGTTCGCCGCCGGATACAGGTTCACCAGCCCCTGCCCGACCCGGTTGATCCGCGACGCCGGCAGCCGGTTGCCCGGAAACGGAACTTTCGTCAGCGGATCCACCACCGCCGTGCTGGTGCCCGTGAAGTCCCCGGCGCGCTCGGCCGCGCTCGGCACCAGGGCGGTGCTCGTCGTGCCGTTGCGCTGGCGCTGCCATTCCCAGCTGAACAGGAAGAACGTGCGGTCCTTGCCGTTGTAGAGCTTCGGAATCCGGACCGGGCCGCTGAAGACGAATCCGAACTGGTTCCGCTTGTTCGGCGCGCTCTTGCCCGTGACGTCGAAAAAGTTCCGCGCGTCCAGCTTGTTGTTGCGCAGGAACTCGAACAGCGAACCGTGGAACTCGTTCGTCCCCCGCCGTCCCACCACGTTGACGAACGCCCCGGAGTTCCCGCCGAACTCGGCCGAGGCGCCCGAAGTCAGCACGCGGAACTCCCCGACCGATTCAAGCGACGGGATCGCGTACGGATAGTTGTTCAGCTCCATTCCGCTGATCTCGATGCCGTCGACGATCACCGTCGTCGTGTTGTCGCGCTGGCCGCCCGCCGAAAAAGCCGGACCGTAGTTGGCCTGCCGCTGCGTCGCGCTGGCCCGGCCGGCGGTCACGATTCCCGAGGACAGAAACGCCAGTTGCATGAAATTCCGCCCGTTGAGCGGAAGCTCGCGCACGCGCTTCTCGTCGATCACCTGCGACAGGCTGGCTTCGCCCGCTTGTATTTGCGTCGCCGCCGCTTCCACCGTGACGGCGTCGCTCACCTGGCCCACCTGAAGCTTCAGATCGAGTTGCAGCGTCTGCGCGACCGTGAGCTGCACGCCCCGGACCTGTTCCTTCTTGAAGCCCTGCATCTCCGCTTCGAGCGTGTAGACGCCCCGCGGCAGCGCGCGGAACTCGTACACGCCGGCTGAGTTCGTCATCACTTCGCGCGTTTGGTTGGTGTCCTGTTCCGTCAATACGACCCTGGCGCTCGGAATCGCCGCGCCGCTTGAGTCGGTGACCGACCCGGAGATGACTCCGCTCGCCGTCTGCGCGCCCAGTGGCGGAAGCGCGAGGGCCAGCACAACCGCCGGAAGTAGATTCGTTCGCATAAGAGACTCCTGTATGTTGCCAGCCGCGGACCAGGGCGGCCTGCTCCTCACCGCACCCCTCAAGCATACATCGGCTCAGAACGGGAATCGGTAACCCGGCCGCCGGACGAATCTCCGGATCCCGGCCTTCAGCCGGATCCCCGTCGCCGGCGGCAGGCTGACCGCCAACCAGGCGGCCTCCACGTCCCGCGTCCGGATGACGCTCTTGGGCTGGGGAATCAGGGAATGCTGCGGCTGCGCCGGGTCCTGGTCGGCGCGCTCGTCGAACTGAACCCGCGTGAACTGGTTCTGCCCGTACATTCCCGCCTGCACGATCACCTCGCGCGAATGGAACGCGCTGATGTTGACCAGTTCGAACTCGATCCCCTCGGCCCCGGCCTTGTGCACCAGCGCCGCGATGTCCGGCGGCAGTCCCGGACGCCGGCGCCCGGGGTCGAAGTACCGCAGGTGCGCCTGCGCCAGCCCGGCGTTGTAAACCGGCGATGGGACGCCGCCCGTCAGCTGGAGCAGCGCCTCCGTCGTCACTGGGTTCACGGTGTGCCAGTGGTGCGGGTCTGCGTTCCGGATGTCCGCCGGCGTCTTTGCCTCCTCGACCCGCGGATCGTACACGCGCAGAATCCGCCCGTCCCGAATCCAGCGGAGCCTCCCGGCGGCCTGCGACAGGCTCTGCCTGAGAATCGTCTCCGGATACGCCCGGTTCGCCCCGGCGAGGAAGCGCAGCCACGGCCCTTCGTGGCCGCGGTCCTCTTTGGTGCGCGTTTCGATTACTTCGTTCCAGTCGGCCCGGCCGTACAGGTCGCAAAACCAGCAATCTGCCATCGGCTCGGGACGCCCCGTCCTGCCATCGGACGGAAACGGCGTCCCCGTCGCTTTGTGCCAGTCCGTCCGCGAGGCCATTCGGATCCGTTCGAGGCGTGCCCAGTCCGCCGGGTCCAGCGACTCAGCCCACAACGCGGCGGGAAAGGAGAGGTCCATCGGCTGGAAGGCGAACCAGCCTGCGTCGCGCCGCTTGAACGGCACCAGGAACGCCCCCCGGTAGTTCCTTCCGGCGGCCAGGACCCGGTCCATCGTCGAACGGGGCAGCTCCAGGTACCGCGGGTCCCCATTGCTGGCGAGCCGGGCGTTCTCGGCCGCGCCCTGGAGCGCCATTCCGATGTTGTAGTAGCCGTGGGGCCAGCGCCAGCCGTAATAGCCGCCCCACCACCGCCCGCCGTGTAGCTCCCCGGCTTTGCCTGACGGACCGATGTTGTCCGGCACGATCCCGCCGTTGCCGCGGGCTCTCTCGATCCATGCGCTGGTGTACTGCCGGACCCATTCGGCGTAACGCTCGTCGCCCGTCAATAGCCATGCGTGCGTCACCAGCGCCGTCGCCGCCAGGTTTGCCGGTACGTCGCCCCGCATCATCCGCTCCTGGATCGCCTGTCCCATCCGCCGCGCGTTGTCCTCCACCTTGAGATCGTCGTAGCCCCGGATTCCCGGCAGCCCCTCCAGCGGAAGGCCGTAGCTTGACATGCCCGCGGACCATCGGTACGGTGAAGCTCGCCCAGCCTGGCCGGACAGCGGCCCGTCGCTGCCCGTCACCGGCGATACGATCATCCGCAGCCTCACGTCATAGTTCGGCGGACCGGTGTAGAGGTCCGCGTAACGCCGCGCCCGGTCCTTGTTGGCGGCGTCGTCCGGGTCGGCCAGCGCGAGATTGTGAAACAGCAGCAACCCTTCGATGATGTGGAACCAGTCGAGCTGCTTCGGGAACTCGTCCCTCGTCGAACCGAATCGCTCAAGCTGCGCCAGCGTGCCGTTCCAGGCCCGGAAGGCCAGCGCCTTCAGCCGGTCGTCGCCGCCGATGGCGTACAGGATCGGCCAGTTGTGGAAGCTCTCCGGAAGGTCGTCGAAACGCGCCGTGCCGGTGGTCCGCCAGATCAGCGAGCCGTCGGGAGCCATGTACCGGGAGGCGAACTCGATCGCCGCGGCGCTCAGCTGGTCGAGGAGATGGCGCTCGAGCACCGCCCAGGAGGGCGGCGCTGTGGGGACCGTCGCCTCGATCCGCGCCCGGTCCCGGGCTGCCGAGAGATCCGCGGCGGCCAGGATGACAACCACCACGCGAAGAAGCCCGACAGCGGCTAGGCGCGCCGGGAGGGCGGGGGAGGGGAGCCGCATAGGGCCAGCTTACCAGCCGCGCGCCGGAGGCGATCTCGTCGGCAGGCTGACTCGGCGTGCGCTATGATCTATCCGATGCGCCGCTGTCTGGCGGATGCACCCTCGAAAGGAAACCACAGTGGCGAAATACTTGATTCAGGCGGCCTATACGCCCGAAGGCCTGAAGGGACTGGCCAAAGAAACCGCTTCCGGCCGTAAGGCGGCGGTTCAGGCGGCGATGAAAGCGATCAAGGGGAAGGTCGAGTGCATGTACTTCACCTTCGGCGATGACGACGTGATCCTCGTCGTTGACGCTCCGGATAATGTGAGTATCGCGGCGCTCTCGGTCCTTGTGTCCTCGTCCGGCCTTGTCCGGATCAGAACCACCCCCCTGCTCACCGTCGACGAGATGGATTCGGCGCTGGCCATGCCTCTGAAGTACCGGTCTCCAGGTTCCGAGAAGTAGCGGAGCACCGGGTTCCGGCCGGCTCCATCCGTTCGCCCCCACGGCTGTCCCCGGACGCCGCCACCGGCGAGAGGCCGGGCAGTCTGTCCTCATCCCGACAGTTTGTCCCGACAAACCGGACCGGCCCATCGCTATCCCCGTTGATTCCAGGCGCTTTGACCCTGGAACCGTTCTTGCCCTACCACCGGGCATGAAGGTAGCTAGGACGCTCGCCTCGGCCATCGCCCTCGCCGCGGGGGTAACCTTAGGCGCCCAACAAGAATACCTCGCTGGCTTCGAACCGAAGCTCGCTCCGAAGTTGCTCCGGCACGTTCGCGCGTCCGGGGTGGTCCTGGCCGAATACCGCCATGCCGGCAGCGTTCTGGTCCGGCTCTCCCCCGCGCAAGCCGCCCGCCTGGCGGCGATGCCGGGCGTTTCTTACGTCGCGCCAAATCAGGCCGTGCGGGGCCTGGCGGCGGCTCGGGACTATGGATATGAGTCCGTCGGCGGACCCAAAGCCCGCAGCTATGGGTGGACCGGCAAGAACATCGGAGTGGCGGTCATCGATTCGGGAATTTTTGACCACAACGACCTGAAGGGGACCGGCTTCGGCAATAATCGCATCGTGTATACCGAGGACTTCACCGGCGGAGACGGCAAGGACAACTTCGGACACGGCACCCTTGTGGCGGGCATCATCGCCGGCAATGGCAAGGAGTCCACCGGTCAGGGCTACACCCACACCTTCCGGGGCTTGGCGCCCGACGTCAAGCTGCTCAATCTCAAGGTCCTCAACAGCAACGGCATCGGCGTCGACAGCGCCGTCATCGCGGCCATTAACCGCGCCATCCAGCTCAGGAAGCGCTACAACATCCGTGTCATCAATCTCTCCATCGGCCGCCCTGTCTCGGCAGGCTACCGTCAGGATCCGCTCTGCCAGGCCGTCGAAGCGGCCTGGAACTCCGGAATCGCGGTCGTGGCGGCTGCGGGAAACATGGGCCGCGACAATTCCTTCGGAACCCACGGTTATGCGACGATCACATCACCCGGAAATGACCCGAAGGTGATTACCGTCGGCGCGTTCAACACCGTCGGCACCACGAGTCCGTCCGATGACATTCTCACGAGCTACAGTTCGAAGGGACCCGCGGCCATTGACCATATCGTCAAGCCGGACCTGGTGGCGCCGGGCAACAACATCGTTGGTCTTCTGGCGTCCAATACTACCATCAGCGATTACTACACGGCGAACCGGATTCCGTTCTCCCTCTACTATCCCTCGTCTTCCGGGCTCTCCGACAAATACTACCGGCTGAGCGGCACTAGCATGGCGGCTCCCATGGTCACAGGAGCAGTCGCCCTGATGTTGCAGAAGCAGCCCTCCCTGACCCCGGATCAGGTGAAGGCCCGGCTGATGCGGACAGCGCTGAAACTGGGTCCCCAGCAGGGGACCGTGACGGACGCGGCGACCGGAGTGTCTTACCGGGTCAATCACGATATCTTTTCCGTTGGAGCGGGCTATCTCGACGTTCCCGCCGCCCTCGCCGACACCACCCCGACCACGCTCGCCGCGACATCCCCCTCCGCGACCTACGACGCCAGTACCGGCGCTGTGAGTCTGGTCTTCGGGACGAACGTGGTCTGGGGAACCAACGTCGTTTGGGGCACGAACGTCGTATGGGGGACCAACGTCGTTTGGGGAACCAATGTCGTATGGGGAACCAACGTTGTCTGGGGAACCAACGTTGTCTGGGGAACGAATGTCGTATGGGGAACCAACGTCGTGTGGGGCGCTTCCAACCCCGCCGCCTCCACCGGCAACATCCTCATCTTCGGGGACATGTAGCTGGCGGCCAGGCTGACGGCATCGCGCGGGCGAAGATCCCGCCCGTCTCCGGGGCGGCGCGCCCTCAGGCCAGGATCGCCTTCACCGGCGCCGCCGGCTCGACCCCCGTCAGCCGCGCGTCGAGCCCCTGGTATTTGTGCACAAACCGCTCGTGGTCGATCCCGAACAGGTGCAGAATCGTCGCCTGAAAATCCCGCACGTGCACCGGGTCGCGCACGATGTTGTAGGAGAACTCGTCCGTCTCTCCGTGCACCACTCCTCCCTTGATCCCGCCGCCCGCCGCCCAGATCGAAAAACAGCGCGGGTGGTGATCCCGGCCGTAATCAGTGGGCGTCAGTTTCCCCTGCGAGTAGATCGTCCGCCCGAACTCGCCGCCGAAAATCACCAGCGTGTCCTTCAGCAGGCCGCGCGAGTCGAGATCGGTCAGCAGCGCGTAGCAGGCGCGGTCGACGTCCTTGCACATGGCCGGCAGAACTTCGGGAACTTCCCGGTGCACGTCCCAGCCCCGCTGGTAGATCTGGATGAAGCGGACCCCGCGCTCGGCCAGCCGCCGCGCCAGCAGGCACGTGTTGGCGAACGTGCCGCCTTTGCGCGAATCCTCCCCGTAAAGCTCGAACACGCTGGCCGGCTCCTTGCCGAGGTCGGTCAGTTCGGGCACCGACGCCTGCATCCGGAACGCCAT